>Ga0207952_1000092_pt1 | contig 94939 bp, 87 predicted proteins | sample SubbioR12Aug_8Ca_FD_184831 | JGI IMG/M metagenome (GOLD analysis project Ga0207952, IMG submission 184831) | Serpentinite rock and fluid subsurface biosphere microbial communities from McLaughlin Reserve, California, USA - CR12Aug_8Ca (SPAdes) | ecosystem: Environmental > Terrestrial > Deep...
TGGTCTTTGCAGGGACGCATAGCCAACCTTACCACTTTTGAACCATGGCCTTTTCGTATGCGATAGCAACAGACCCGTGCAGGAGCGGCAGGCGATCATGGTCCGTATTGGTGCCAGGTCCGCCCGCCATGAACGAGTGGCGAAATCCTCCGGTTACACTGTCAGCTTGAAGCCAGAATACCAATTTGTCTCGGCGGTCTTCAAGGAAGCGATAACGATTTTCCGATGTCGCTAGGATCTCTTCGATTGGCGTTTCGACATCCCAATCATCTAATGTCAGTATGTTTGGAATTTCTGCTCTCGGTGGCCCTATGGCTAGCCAAACACGTATCCCTGGTTTTGAAGCTGCGAGCAGTCGAGCTTTGTAAGCCTCTTCCGTCACAATAGCGTCATTCTCGGCTTTCACCTCGAACCAAGCGTTCAATTCAGGCAAGAAGAAATCAGGTAGATACCTTTGGCTATCAGGCAGATCGAAATGGGTTTTTTCATATTCAAAGCTCAAGCCCAGCGTGTCAAAAAAGACTGCCCAACGTGCTTCGGTTCGCGAACGAAAGCTTATTCCGTTGTGAACTGTCTTGATTGCTTCGACTTCACGCATCAATCATCTCCGGGTCCAATTCCCCCGCACGGTTCTGGATGAACATGAATCGCTGCGCCGGGTCGCGGCCCATCAGTTTGTCGACCAGTTCCTTCACCGCTGCACGGCCTTCGTATTCGGGCGGCAGGGTGATGCGCAGGAGCCCACGGGTTTCGGGGGCCATGGTGGTTTCGCGCAATTGCTGCGGGTTCATTTCGCCGAGGCCCTTGAAGCGGCCGACTTCGACCTTCTTGCCCTTGAACTGCGTTTCTTCGAGCTCCGCCCGGTGGGCGTCGTCGCGGGCGTAGGCGCTCTCTTTGCCGGCGGTCAGGCGGTACAAGGGCGGCTGGGCCAGATACAAATGCCCGCGGCGCACCACTTCGGGCATTTCCTGGAAGAAGAAGGTCATCAGCAAGGTGGCGATATGCGCGCCGTCAACGTCGGCGTCGGTCATGATGATGATCCGGTCATAGCGCAGATTGTCGGTGTTGCAGTCCTTGCGGAAGCCGCAGCCCAGTGCCAGGCCAAGGTCGGCAATTTCAGAATTCGCGCGAATTTTGTCCGCTGTTGCACTGGCAACATTGAGGATCTTGCCGCGGATCGGCAGGATCGCCTGGGTCTTGCGGTCGCGCGCTTGCTTGGCGCTGCCGCCGGCCGAATCCCCCTCGACGATGAACAGCTCGGTCTCTTTATCGCCTTCGCCGGTGCAATCGGTCAGCTTGCCGGGCAGGCGCAGCTTGCGGGCGTTGGTCGCGGTCTTGCGTTTGACTTCGCGTTCCGCCTTGCGGCGCAGGCGCTCGTCCATCCGCTCCATCACCGCGCCCAGCAGCGCCTTGCCGCGCTCCATGTTGTCGGACAGGAAATGGTCGAAGTGATCGCGCACCGCATTCTCCACCATCCGCGCGGCCTCAGGGCTGGTCAGTCGGTCCTTGGTCTGGCTCTGGAACTGGGGATCGCGCACGAAGACCGAAAGCATCACTTCGCTACCGGTGATCACGTCTTCCGGCGCAATGTCTTTGGCCTTCTTCTGGCCGATCAGATCAGCGAAAGCACGGATACCCTTGGTCAGCGCGGCGCGCAGGCCTTGTTCGTGGGTACCGCCATCGGGGGTGGGAATGGTGTTGCAGTAGTAGGAGTACGATCCGTCTGACCACAACGGCCAGGCGATCGCCCATTCGACCCGGCCTTGCTCTTCGCCCGGAAAGTCCTGGGTGCCTGAGAAGAACTGGGTGGTGACGCACTCGCGGCCACCGATCTGTTCGCGCAAGTGATCGGAGAGGCCGCCCGGAAACTGGAACACGGCTTCGGCGGGGACCTCCTCGGTTGTCAGAGAGGGCGCGCATTTCCAGCGGATCTCGACCCCGGCGAAGAGGTAGGCTTTCGAGCGAACCAGCTTGAACAGGCGCAGCGGCTTGAAACTGGCATCGCCGAAGATCTCGCTGTCGGGCACGAAAGTGACCGAAGTCCCGCGCCGGTTGGGCGTGCTGCCCAGCCGCTGCAGCGGCCCGGTTGGTACGCCGCGGCTGAATTCCTGCGCGAACAGCTCCTTGTTCCGCGCGACTTCGATCCGGGTGAGGGTGGACAGCGCATTGACCACGCTGACGCCCACGCCGTGAAGGCCGCCCGAGGTGGCATAAGCCTTGCCCGAAAACTTGCCGCCCGAGTGCAGCGTGGTCAGGATCACTTCCAGCGCCGACTTGCCGGGATACTTGGGATGCTCATCCACCGGAATGCCGCGGCCGTTGTCGGTGATGGTCAGGCGGTTGCCGAGTTCCAGCGTGACTTCGATCCGGTTGGCATGCCCCGCCACCGCTTCGTCCATCGCATTGTCGAGCACTTCGGCGGCGAGGTGGTGGAACGCGCGCTCATCAGTGCCGCCGATATACATGCCGGGACGGCGGCGGACGGGCTCAAGCCCTTCCAGCACTTCAATCGCGCTGCCATCATAGGCCTCGCCATTGCTGGTGGGCAGGGCATCGAACAGGTCTTCGGGGGCTTGTGACATGGGAACGCCTATAGAACGCGCAGGATTCGGCGTGCAAGCGGCGCTGGTCTTAATCCACGAACTTCTCCGGCGCTGCGCTGACCACGGTGAACCCGCCGACGCGCGCCTCGCGCACTTCAAGCGCGCGTTCGCCGATGCCGGTGGGGCCAAAGCGGAACGGGCCGTCGAGGCCCAGGAAGCCGTCTCGATCGGTCAGGCGCTGAACCGGGAAGGCGGTGTTCAGCCGCCAGTCGCGCGCGATCCGCACGGTCAGTAGCACGCTGTCGTACCCGAAAGTCGAGGCCCGGTAGGGCGCTGCCCCGAACCGCGCCTTGTAGCTTTCGGCAAAGCGGGCGAAGCGCATGTCGGAAACACCTGCGAACCAGGCTCCGCGCAAGGCCGGGGTCTTGCTCACCGCTAGCTCGCCGCTCCACAAGTCGGTGCCGAGGATCCGGGGCGCGGTGGCCGCAGCGCTTTTAAGCTGGGGTGCTGCCATGGCGGCAAACTTGGCCGAATCCGCGATCAACACCGCGTCGTAGCCGCCTTTCGCCTTGAGCCGGGTGGCGGCGCTGATGATCGAGCGATTGCCGCGGTCATAGGTCTGGGTGCTGACCAGCGTTCCGCCCGAAGCCTGGACCGCCGCGGCATAGGCGGCGCTGGCGCGGGTGCCAAAGTCGCCTTTGGGGGCCAGCAGGGCAAAGCGGGTCAAACCGCGCGAATGGGCATAGGCGACCACCCGTTCGATCGAGTTGTCGGTCGATGTGCCCAGCACAAAGACATCGCGCGCGGCCTGGCTGGTGTCTCCGGTATAAGTGATCAGCGGAACCTTGGCGGGCCGGGCAAGCGCCGCAACGGTCGGCACGTCGTCGGCCAGCAAGGGCCCCAGGATCAATTTGTTGCCGTCCTTGAGCGCCTTTGTTGCTGCCGCAGCGGGGCCGGGGCCGGTGTCGTATGTGGTGACTCGGATCGTCTTGGCCCCGGTATCGAGCAGTGCCATGGTGGTGGCATTGGCGATCGACTGACCCAGCGCAGCTTCGGGTCCGCTCAGCGGCACCAGCAGGGCGATCCGCTGGCGGTTCTGGTCGCTGGGGAGGTTGTCGCTGGGGGCTGGCTCGGGCGGCGGTCCCGGCTCAACCCCTTTGGGAATGACCTTACAGCCCGCCAGCAAAGCGGCGGTTCCCAGTAGCACCAGTCCGCGCCGGTCGATCCGATGTCCAAACATCTCTTGTCGCTCCCCTCGGGCCAGTCCATTGAAGCTTGGATGGAACAACCGCTTGAAGCCGGACTGTATATTGTTGCGACCCCGATTGGCAATCTGGGCGATGTCTCGGCGCGCGGCTCTGCGATACTTGGGCTTGTGGCTGCGGTGGCCTGTGAAGATACCCGGGTTACCGGCAAGCTGCTGAACCACCTGGGGATCAAGGCGCGGCTGGTGCGTTATGACGATCACGCCAGCGAAGCGACCCGTGAGCACTTGCTGGGCATGGCCGCGACAAGCGCCGTTGCACTGGTCAGCGATGCCGGAACGCCGCTGATTTCGGACCCCGGATACCGCCTGGTCAAGGCGGCGCGCGAACGCGGGATTGCAGTGACATCCATCCCCGGGCCTAGCGCGGCGATTGTCGCGCTGACCCTGGCGGGGCTGCCCAGCGACCGCTTCCTGTTCGCCGGTTTCCTGCCCAACAAGGACAAGGCCCGCCGCGACGTGCTGGCCGAATTGGGCGGGGTGAGAGCCACTCTGGTCTTCTACGAAACCGCGCCGCGCCTGGAGGACAGTCTGACAGCCATCGCGGAGGAACTGCCGGGCCGCGAAGTGGCCGTGGCGCGCGAGTTGACCAAGAAGTTCGAGGAATGCCGCAGCGGTTCCCCCGCGGATCTGATCGTGCACTACGCCGCGCATCCGCCCAAGGGTGAGATTGTGTTGCTGGTGGGTCCGCCAGGCGCGGTGGAAACCAGCGGCGAAGATGCCGATGCCTTGCTCAAGGAGGCTTTGGCGACACTCAAACCTTCGCAGGCTGCGGCAGAAGTGGCGCGGGCCACGGGACTTGACCGCAAGGCGCTCTATGCGCGGGCGCTGGAGCTCAAATGAACACCCGCGCCGAGCGCGAGGCCACAGGGCGGCGGGGCGAGGCGCTGGCCGCGTGGTACCTCAGGCTCAAGGGCTGGCGGATTTTGGCGCGCCGCGTGAAGACGCCGCGCGGTGAGATCGACCTGATCGCGCGGCGCGGCGGCACAGTCGCTTTCATCGAAGTCAAGTGGCGCGAGCGCGCCGAGGAGCTCGATCAGGCAGTCGATCCCTACCGCCTGCGCCGGGTTGCGGCCGCCGCCGAAGCCGTTGCCCACCGCCATGCTCGTCCAGGCGATATTCAGCGGATCGACGTGCTGCTCCTTGCGCCGGGGCGTTTCCCTCGCCACATGGCGAATGCCCTGATGCTGTGAGCGGAGTTTGAGTCAGTCATGAGCCTGCGCGTTGCCGTCCAGATGGACCCGCTTGAAGGGATCAACATCAATGGGGATTCGAGCTTCGCGCTGATGCTGGCGGCGCAGGCGCGAGGGCATTCGGTCTTTCATTACGACGTCAAAAGCCTGGCCTATGAAAGCGGACGCCTTAACGCCTGGGCTGCACCGGTTACCGTGCAGCGCGTCGAAGGCACGCACTTCACGATGGACGCGCACCGCAGCATCGATCTGGTCAAGGACATCGATGTGGTGCTGATGCGCCAGGACCCGCCATTCGACCTCAGCTATATCACCGCCACGCATCTGCTTGAGCGGCTTGAGGGGCAAACGCTGGTGGTCAACGATCCCGCCTCGGTCCGCAATGCGCCTGAGAAGGTCTATGTCCTCGATTTCGCGCACTATATGCCGCCTACCTTGATCGCGCGGCGGATTGAGGATGTTCGGGCCTTCCACGCCCGCTATCCCGGCGATCTGGTGATGAAGCCGCTCCACGGCAACGGCGGCAAGGCGGTGGTGCGGATCCCTGCAGACGGTTCGAACCTGGGCGCCTTGATCGAGCTGTTCGATGCAGCCTGGGTCGAACCGCACATGTTCCAGCCCTTCCTTGAGGAGATCAGCGAGGGCGACAAACGCATTGTGCTGATCGACGGCGAGATTGCCGGCGCGATCAACCGCCGCCCGGGCGAAGGCGAGTTCCGTTCCAACCTGGCGGCCGGCGGCTATGCCGAAGCGACCACGCTCAACGCGCGCGAGGAAGAGATTTGTGCAGCGCTGGGCCCGGCGCTCAAGGAACGCGGGCTGGTTTTCGTCGGGATCGATGTGATCGGCGGCAAATGGCTGACCGAGATCAACGTCACTTCGCCCACCGGGATACTGGCAATCGACCGGTTCAACGGCACCGATACTCCCGCGCTGATCTGGGATGCGATCGAACGCCGATTGGGGCGTGCCTGAAACCGGCACTAAACGCTGGCAGCGATTGACGAAAGCCTGCGCGGCTGTCAGCTTCGCGCACTCTGGGTCGCCAAATTGGGAAATGCCGGGATGCAACCCGAAGGCTCTAAGACTGCGACGGTTTTCCTGAGCTATTCGCGCGCCGATCAGAAGCGCGCGCTGCCGGTGATCAAGGCGCTGGAAGCCGCAGGTCTGCAAGTCTGGTGGGACGGCTTGCTGGAAGGCGGAGCGACCTATCTGCCGACCACCGAGGCCGCGCTGGAAAGCGCCGATGCGGTGGTGGTTCTGTGGTCCAATGTGTCGGTCGAATCGAATTGGGTCCGCGATGAGGCCCAGCGCGGGCGTGACCGGCAGTGCCTGGTTCCGCTGACCATCGATGGCACCATGCCGCCCCTGGGCTTTCGCCAGTTCCAGGTGATCGACATCTCGAAGTGGCGCGGCAAGGCGGGCGACCCGCGGATCGAACGCGCGATCCGCGCGGTCTGGACCTTTGCCGGGCAGGAGCCCAGGATCCCGATCCCGCTGCCGCGCCAGGCGCGGGTTTCGCGCCGCGCCTTGATTGGCGGCGGTGCCGCGGTACTGGTCGGCGGGGGCGCCTTGGCCGTGTGGAAGACCGGGCTGCTGGAGGGCAAGGCCTCGCCGGGCAACAGTGTTGCTGTGCTGCCTTTCCGCAACCTCAGTGGCGACAAGGACGAAGACTATTTTGCTGAAGGGATTGCGGAGCAGATCCGCCTGACCCTGTCGCGCAATTCCAAGCTGCTGGTGCTCGCCCCGGCTTCGATCCAGGCGGTCGCCAAGGATGGCGTGGCCGAGCCCAAGTCAATCGCCGACAAGCTAAAGGTTGCGTACGTGCTTACCGGAGTGGTGCGGCGATCCGGCGACGAACTGCGCATTTCGGCGGCGCTTAACGATGGGGCCACAGGCTTTCCCAGCTGGACCGAGGAGTTCCGGCGCAAGGCGGAAGATGTCTTCGCGATCCAGGAGGGCATCGCCGATGCCGTGGCCGCGGTAATGGCCGCCCAGACGGCTTCGGCAGGTGCTTCGATCCGCAAGCAGCCCGGCGGGACCCGCAACGTCAAGGCCTATGACGCCTACCTGCGCGGCAATGCCTATTATGCCTTGCGGTCGGGCGAGGCAGCCTATCGATCGGCCCTGGCCCAGTACGACACCGCGATCGCCGGGGACCGCAATTTCGCCGCCGCCCATGCTGCGCGGGCCAAGGTTCTGGTGGTGATTACCAGTTCGTTTGCCCAGGCCAGCGAGTTCAAGGCGGCCTATGGCGATGCGCTGGCTTCGGCGCGCAAGGCGGTGGCACTGGCGCCCGATTTCGCCAAAGCGCATTCGGCACTTGGCTTCGTTCTGATCCAGGGCCACCTTGATTTACGCGGCGCGCGCGGCCCGCTGGAGCAGGCGCGCAAGCTGGGCGCAGGCGATGCCGAAGTGCTCTCCTTGTACAGCGCGCTGGCTGCTGAGCTTGGCCGCAAGGACGATGCCGAACGCGCGGTCAGCGATGCGATGAAACTTGATCCGCTCAATCCCGGGGCTCACCGCCTGGCAGCTTTCGTGGCCTATTGCGCACGCAACTGGCCGCTGGCCGAACAGCGCAACCGCCGTGCGCTGGAACTGAACCCCAGGATCGACCAGGTCCACGCTTATCTTGGTGACTTGCTGTGCCAGCAAGGCAAGTATGCCGAGGCGAAACTTGAATACCAGGCCGAGCCGGTCGTACTCTACCGGTTGACCGGCCTTGCCATCACTGCACACCGCACGGGCAATCAGGCTGAGGCCAAAGCGACCACCGACAAGCTGGTTGCCACGTTTGGTGACGCCGGATCTTACCAGCAAGCTCAGGTCTCAGCCCAAGCCGGACAAGTCGATCTGGCCATCGCGCGCCTGCAAAAGGCGCGCGAAGTGGGCGACTCCGGCCTGGCCCTGGCCTACACCGATCCGATGCTCGATCCGCTCAGGAATCGCCCTGAATTTTTGCGGTTGCTAAGCGATCTGGGCTTCGGGTAGCCTGTCTGTTGCAACAAGGAGGGGAGTACACATGAAAAAGGTTCTTTTTGGCGCGATTGCCGGATCGGCAATCCTGCTCGCAGGCTGCGGTTCGAAGGAAGAAGCTGCACCGGTTGAAGCCAGCCCGGCAGCCGAAGCCAGTGCTGATGCCGGTGCCAGCGAAGCGGCGAGCGGCGATGCAGATGCCGCTGCAGCCGACGAAGGTGGCAACGAAACCACCAGCGGCGGTCCGCGCCCCTGATCGAAACGTGTGAAGCCGGGAGGCCCCGTGCCTCCCGGCTCATTCACCGCAGTGCGGTTTCGCCCGGTGTGGTCACCCGCATTGCCCGCCTGATCCAGTCCTCATAAGCCGCCACGCGCGTGTAGACGCCCGGATATTCGGGCTTTCCGCAGCTGTTTCGGCGCGTCCATGAGACGATCGCGACCAGCATCGGCCTGGTCCCGTTGGTCATCACCACCGGCCCGCCGCTATCGCCAGAGCATGCCTTGCCGGGAGATTCGCCGCCGCAGATCACCCCCGGATGGATCGGCGTAACCTGGCGGCCGTTCTCCCATTGCTGGCCATACCCTTCGACCCTTGCGCAGGTCGCATTGGCGATCAGCTTGATATCAGCCCGAAACAGGTCCGACGAGGCGAACTGGCCTTCGGGGCGATCGGTCTTGCCCCAGCCTAGCGTCGATAGCGGGGTTCCGGGCGCCGGGATCGGGCCGGTATAGCGCTGGACCGGCGTGATATTGACCGGCGTGACCAGATGGATCAGCGCAATGTCATCGCTGTACATGTCGCCCGATCCGGCCTCTTCATAACCGGCGTGATAGACCACGCGGTCAACTTTGACCGTCTGGCCGGGCGTCGAAATGTCTTCCTCGCGCAGCGACACTTCCAGTCCGCGGCCGATGTGGTTCTCGTGGACGCAGTGCGCCGCGGTAATTACCCAATCAGGGGCGATCAGCGACCCGCCGCAGACATGCTGTGCGGCCCAGGCAACCGGAGGAATGCTGCCGCGGGCCGGCGGTCGCCAGCGGCGCGGATCGATCGAATAGCGAATCTGGACCAGGAACGGCGCGGCGCCGTCCTTGACCTTGAAGCCTACCGACATGTTGCTGACCCTGACCCCGCCGGAGATAGCCGCGAAACCGCGCATCAGGCGGCGATCAAGCGCGACTTCCTCTTCGCCGTCACCGCCGCCTTCCTGCATATCGACCAAGGTCGGCAGGTCGTCCTGGAAGATGTAATCGTCATCGGCATCGTCTTCGTCATCATCGAAGGCCGGATCGCCGTCTTCGTCGATAATCTGGATCTGGTCGGCGATCGCATCGTCGCCGGTTTCGACGTCGATCGCATCGTCGTCGCGGATGGTGTCGATATAGTCGTATTCGGCCCCGGCGTCTTCTTCGTCCTGGGCTGAAAGCGGTGCCTGCAAGGCCACTGCAAGGATTGCGGCAGTACCAAGGGCAAGGCGGGCACGGTTCATGGCAATTCTCCCCGACCCGGGCGCAATAAGCGCCTTTGGCCGGTTCAAGTCAACCTATCGCTCTCTGGGATGCGCATTCCTGTAAACATCCAGCAGCACCGCGGCATCGACCTTGGTGTAGATCTGGGTGGAGCCCAGGCTGGCGTGCCCCAGCAGTTCCTGCAGCGAGCGCAAATCCGCTCCAGCACCCAGCAAATGCGTGGCGAAAGAATGCCGCAGCGCGTGCGGGGTGGCGCTGGGGGGCAGACCCAGGGCAGTGCGGGCGCGGGCCATGGCCTTTTGCACCATGCCCTGGCTGAGCGGGCCGCCCTTGGCCCCGCGAAACAGCGGCGTGGTCCGGTCGATCGGCCAGGGGCTTTTGGCGGCATAGTCCTCCACGGCCTGGCGCACGATCGGCAGCAACGGTACCACGCGCTGCTTGTTGCCTTTGCCGGTGACGGTGAGCACTTCGCCCAGCGGGAGTGCCGCACCGGTCAGCGACAGCGCCTCGGCGATCCGCATGCCTGCACCGTAGAGCAGCATCAGCACCGCGCGGTCGCGGGCGCCGATCCACTCCTCACTGGCGTCTTCGTCGATCGCGACTGCCAGGTTGACTGCCTCGTCTGGAGTCACCGGCCGAGGAATGCCTTTCTTGACCCGCGGCCCGCGCATCCGGGGCGGGGCAGGGTCGGCCATTCCGGCTTGTTCGCGGGCGAATTTGACGAAAGCCTTGAGCGCGGAAAGCTCGCGTGCGGCGCTGGCATTGGTCAGCCCCTCGGCGCGGCGACTGGCGAGCTGGCTGCGCAAGGCTGCGGCATCGATCCGGGCGAGGGCAGGCCAGCTTTCATGGCCAGTGGCGTCGAGTAGCCGGGCGGCAGTGGCGACATAGGCCCGCACGGTGTGCGGCGAACGCCGGCGGTTGTCGGTGAGGTGCAGGTGCCAGGCTTCGAGAAGATCGGCGCGGGTCATAGTCCTAAAATCCTCCCCCTATGGGGGAGGTGGACCGCCGAAGGCGGGACGGTGGGGGCACGTTGTCAGCACACAGGCCCCCACCGTCAGCGCTGCGCGCTGCCACCTCCCCCTGAGGGGGAGGATTGGGGTTGCTGGGCATCATGCTGATACGAGCCCTTCGGGGACCAGCTCACCCAGCAGTGCATCAAGCAGCGGCATGCCCGCTTCGCTGACCCCTATCCTACCGTCGTGCCGCCAGGCCAGGCCTTGTTCGGCATAGAAGGCCAGCTTGGCCGGATTGCACAACTCTTCCGCCGTCAGTCCGAACCGCGCAGACAGGGCCGAAAGATCCACCCCCTCGGCCAGGCGCAGACCCATCAGCATCGCCTCACTGGCTTGCTCGCGCGTCCCAAGCAGGTGTTCCTCGGCAATGCCATTGCGTTTGTCCGCGACGGCGGCGAGCCAGTTTTCGGGCTTCTTGTGCCGCACCGTAGCCACACCGCCGCGCCGTCCGTGCGCGCCGGGGCCGATCCCGGCGTAGTCTTGATAGCGCCAGTAAGTCAGGTTGTGGCGGCTCTCTTCCCCCGGGCGGGCATGATTGCTCACTTCGTAGGCGGGAAGGCCAGCGGTGTTGGTGACCTCGCGGGTCAGGGCGAACAGGTCGGCGGCAGCATCGTCGTCGAGCGGGGTGAAGTCGCCCTTGCGAACCATCGTTTCGAACTTGGTGCCCGGCTCGATAGTGAGCTGGTAAAGCGATAGGTGGCCGGTTCCGAAGCCCAGCGCGCGTTCCAGCTCGCGCTGCCACTCTGCCACGCTCTGCTCAGGCCGGGCATAGATCAGATCGAAAGTGACCCGCCCGAAGCGCCTCTGCGCAACATCCAGTGCCGCCAATCCTTCGGAGGCATCGTGCAGGCGGCCCAGGAAGCGCAAGGTGGCATCATCAAGAGCCTGCAAGCCCAGCGAAGCGCGGTTGATCCCGGCCTTGGCCAGATCGGCATAGTTGGCGGCCTCGACCGAGGAGGGATTGCCCTCCAGTGTGATCTCGATTCCCTCGGCGAAACCCCACAGCTTTTCCGCCTCTTCCAGGAGGCGCGCCACCAGCGCGGGGGGCATCAGGCTGGGCGTTCCTCCGCCGAAGAATACGCTATCCAGCGGCTCTCCGCCCGCCAGCTCGGCCTCATGGCGCATATCCGCCAGCAGCGCCGCTTGCCACGCGGCATGGTCGACAGAATCGCGGACATGGCTGTTGAAGTCGCAATAGGGACACTTCGCAAGGCAGAACGGCCAGTGGATGTAGAGCGCTTTCGCCATCAGGCCGCTTTACCCGCCAAATTGCTCCGCGACCAGCTTGGCGAAGGCATCGGCGCGGTGGCTGATGCCGTGCTTTTCTTGCGGATCGTGCTCGGCAAAGGTGCGGCTGTCGCCCAGCGGCACGAAGACCGGGTCGTAGCCGAACCCCATGGTCCCGCGCGGCGGCCAGGTCAGGGTGCCATTGGCGCGGCCTTCGTACACCGCGCATTCGCCATCGGGCCAGGCAATCGCCAGCACGCAGGCGAAGTGGCAGCTGCGGTCCACTTCGGGGCCCAGCTCGGCCAGCATACCTTCGACCTTGCCCATCGCCATGTACCAGTCGCGCCCCGGCGGGCCTTCGAACCACTGCCGCTGGGCCCAGTCGGCGGTATAGACCCCGGGCCGACCGCCCAGCGCCTCGACGCACAGCCCGGAATCGTCTGCCAGCGCGGGTAATCCGGAGCCTTCGGATGCTGCCCGTGCCTTCAACAAGGCGTTCTCGACAAAGGTCTTTCCGGTTTCGGCCGGTTCGGGCAGGCCCAGCGATCCGGCCGAAATGCAGTTCAACCCATAGGGCGCCAGCAAGGCCCCGATTTCCTTGAGCTTGCCCGCATTGTGCGTGGCAATCACCAGCGTTTCGGAGCCAAGCTGCCGGGTCACTTCACCGCATCCCCTTGGCCCGCAAAGATTCGGTCGCAGCCGATCCGGGCGAGGCGCAGCAGCCGCAGCAGGGCTTCTTCGTCATAGGTTGCGCCTTCGGCGGTGGCCTGGACTTCGGCGATCTGCCCGCCTTCGATCAGTACGAAGTTGGCATCGGCATCGGCCGCGCTGTCTTCGTCATAATCGAGATCGAGCACCGGATTGCCTTTGAAGATCCCGCAGCTGACTGCGGCGACCTTGCGGGTCAGCGGATCCTCGGTGATCGCGCCCGACGCCATCAGCTTGTCCACCGCGATCCGCAGCGCCACCCAGGCGCCCGAGATTGCCGCAGTCCGCGTGCCGCCATCGGCCTGGATCACGTCGCAATCGAGCGTGATCTGGCGTTCGCCCAGCTTCTTGAGGTCAGTCACCGCGCGCAGCGAGCGCCCGATCAGCCGCTGGATTTCCTGCGTCCGCCCGCTTTGCTTGCCCTTGGCTGCTTCGCGGCTGCCACGGGTGTGGGTGGCACGGGGCAGCATCGAATATTCCGCCGTCACCCAGCCTTCGCCCTTGCCGCGCAGCCACGGCGGCAGCCGCTCTTCGACCGAAGCGGTGCAGATCACCTTGGTATGTCCGAACGAGACCAGCACCGACCCTTCAGCGTGCTTGGTATAGTTGGGCTCAAAACTGAGAGCGCGCATCTCGTCGGGCGCGCGGCCGGAAGGTCGCATGGGCTATCCTTTGTTCGATTTCCGGTCGGCTTTGGCGCAACGGGGTTGAGCCTGCAAGGGCATGGGCTACATTAGCCCCAATGACCTCCCTCCCGATCACCGAACTCAACGCCCGCGCCCGCGAGATCTTTCGCCTGGTGGTGGAGGGCTATCTGACGACCGGGCAGGCGGTGGGGTCGAAGACGCTGGCGGGTTCGGCGCCGCTGAACCTGTCGCCCGCTTCGATCCGATCGGTTTTGCACGAATTGGAGGGGCTCGGTCTGCTGGCTGCGCCGCATACTTCGGCGGGGCGGTTGCCGACCGAGCAGGGACTTAGGCTGTTTGTCGACGGGATGATGCAGGTGGCCGAGCCGACCGCCGAAGAGCGGGCGGCGATCGAAAGCCGCCTGGCCCAGCCGGGGCCAATCGAGGCGGCGCTCACTGCGACTTCGACGCTGCTTTCGGAACTGTCCGCAGCCGCCGGGGTGGTGATGGTTCCAAGCCGCGAGCCGCGTCTGGCGCAGTTGCAGCTGGTCCCGCTGGGCCCGGGGCAGGCGCTGGCGGTGCTGGTCGGGATTGATGGCAGCATTGAGAACCGCGTCGTCGCGGTGCCGAGTGACCTGCCGCCTTCTGCACTGGAGCAGGCATCGAACTATATCTCCGCGCACCTTGGCGGGCGGACCTTGGCTCAGGCGGTCCAGGCAATCCGCGCGGAGATCGCTGGAGGACGTACCGCGCTCGATGCAGCGAGCCGCGACCTGGTTGAGCGGGGCCTTGCTGTATGGAGCGAGGATGCCGCCAATCGCCCGGTGCTGATCGTGCGCGGGGCCTCCAACCTGCTCGACGAGGGCGCGGTGACCGATCTGGAGCGGGTCCGGCAGCTCCTCGACGATCTCGAAAACAAGCAATCGGTCGCCGACCTGCTGGCCGCCGCGCGCGAGGCCGAGGCGACGCGAATTTTCATCGGGTCGGAGAACCGGTTGTTCGCGCTGTCGGGCTCTTCGGTGATCGCCTCGCCCTATCGCGACCGCGATGGCCGGGTGGTCGGAGTTGTGGGGGTTATCGGCCCGACGCGGTTGAATTATGCGCGGCTAGTCCCCATGATCGACTTCACGGCCCAATCGCTGGGCAAATTGATCGGTTAAGACAGGTTTTTGGATACTATGAGCGACGACAAGAAGCCGCAGGGCGACCCGGCGGTGGAAGCCGAACTGGCAGGCGTGCCCGAAGATTTGATCGACCTTGAACAGGCGGAAGACGCGCTGGGTGATGCGCTGGTGCACCTCAAGAACGATCTGGAAGCCGCGCGGCAGGACATCCTTTACGCCAAGGCCGAAACGCAAAACGTCCGCCGCCGTCTGGAAAAGGACGTGGCCGACGCCAAGGCCTATGCCGCGACCGGCTTTGCCCGCGATATACTGTCGGTGGCCGACAATCTTTCCCGTGCCCTGGACGCCATTCCTCAGGAACTGCGTGAGGATGAAAAGTGGAAGAACCTGGTCGCCGGGATCGAAGCCACCGCGCGCGAACTCGACAAGGTCTTCGGCCACAATGGCATCACCCGCATCGCAGCGACTGGCCTGCCGCTCGATCCCAACCAGCACCAGGCGATGCTCGAAGTGCCCAGCGCCGACATCGCACCGGGTACAGTGCTGCAGGAATTGCAGGCCGGTTACATGATCAAGGATCGGCTGCTGCGCCCCGCGATGGTGGCGGTGGCGAAGAAGCCGGACTAGGCGGGACCGGAGCGATCAGCTCCTGAGCCAAGCGCGCCACCTCCCGCGTTAGTTTGAGGATTTCCTCATGGTCGAGCAGCAGGCCCATCCGCTTGCCTGCGAGCAGGCATTTGGGATTGACGAAGACAGCCTCGGTCGCATTGTCCATCCGAACCAGTTTCATCGGCGCGTGAACCACGGTATTCCTGACCTCGAGGAGGATCTCAACTTGCTCGAGGAGCTTGGTTACCTTCTGCTTTCGCGCTTTCGAGAACTGGGGACCAGGCCTGGCATTTCGAAGTTTATCCGACTTCTGCCCAAGAGTTTCGCCTACCGCGCTGACATGTGCGAGCATCAGCAGGTGTCCAAGTGCAGCCTCCAAGCCTGCGAAAGCATCAACGAGTCTGCTTCTCGCAATGTGCCATGCGTCCAAGGTCGGATGGATTTGAGGCTGTTCATTCATGGGATGGCAAATAGCCTTACAGTTGCTTCCGATCTTTAATCTCAATGCATAAACACTCTCATCAAAATCGCACAAGCTCCGAATAGTCCGACAGGCTGTACGGAACATCGACCGTCAATCCCTGCCGCAGCAGAAAAGCATGCGCGACAATCTCAGCTTGTTGTTCGATATTGTAGGCCTTGAACGGCTTCCCCGGCTTGAGCGTGTAGGAATACTTGCGCTGGAACGGCCCGACCAGCAGCAAGTACCACCAGCCGCGGGTCTGGACCTGCCAGACGTGGGTCATCTCGTGGATGAAATGGGCCTGAAGCCGGGGCTGCGCCTGGCTGAAATCCTCGCAATAGTGGTTCGACAGCGGGTGGAAGTGCAGGTGGCCGGCGGGCGCCATGGTTACCCGGCGGGGATGGAACCACCACCACCGCCGCCGCCGGATCGTGACCCTTGCGCAGTCAATCGCATCGCCGAAGACCGAGCGGACCAGCGCGACCTCGCCGGCGCTCAGTGGGCGCTCTCCGCCAACCGGACAGCTATTGGCCTCCCCGCTCAGTGCGCCGCGTCCGTATGCATGCCGCCCATCGCGGCCTCGCTCATCGATACGATCTTGGCAGGCACCGAGGTCTTGTCACCATCGGTGAATGTGAGGGTGAACTCGGTCTCACCGCCCGCGGCAAGATCGGGGCTGAGTTCAAACGCCATGATGTGCAGCTTGCCCGGTTCGAAGCGCACGCCGGTTCCCGCTTCGACATCGACCCGGTCCACTGGCTTCATGGAATCGCCTTCCATGGCGTGCATTCCGGTCTTGGCCGCGCCCTGGATCGAGATCGCCGCGATCGAAACCATGTCCTTGGTGGTGTTGTCGATCACCAGATAGGCGGCGGCGGGATTTCCGACGACCGCAGGCAGCACCAGCCGGGCATCGGTGATCTTGACCCCGGGCTTGGCCTCGATCGAGCCGCTGGCGGCGGCTTCGGGCTTGTCCGGGCCTTCCTTGCAGGCCCCGACCGACAGCACGGCGGCAAGCGCGAACAGGGGCAGGGCGATGCGGCGGGCGATGGTCACGGGAATTGTCCTTTCGGGGGCTAGAAAAAATCGCGCCCTTGCTAGTCGGCGGCGGCCCTTGTGCCAAGCAAAACCGCACCTATATCCCCCTGTGAAAGAGCCGCCGAATGGCCCTGCTGCTGATGCGGGGGGCGAGATAAGCGGTGTCACATGAAGACCAAGGATGGGGTTCAAATGGCTAAAGTAATCGGTATCGACCTGGGTACAACCAACAGCTGCGTTTCCGTCATGGACGGCGGCAAGCCCAAGGTTATCGAAAATACGGAAGGCGCGCGCACCACGCCTTCGATCGTCGCTTTCACCAAGGATGGTGAGCGGCTGATCGGCCAGCCGGCCAAGCGCCAGGCTGTGACCAACGGTGACAACACGATTTTCGCGGTGAAGCGCCTGATCGGCCGCCGCTTTGACGATCCGGTGACCAAGAAGGACACCGAATTGGTCCCCTATACCATCGTCAAGGGCAAGAACGGTGACGCCTGGGTCAAGGCCGGCGGCGAAGACTATTCGCCCAGCCAGATTTCTGCGTTCATCCTGCAGAAGATGAAGGAAACCGCCGAGGCCTATCTTGGCGAAACCGTGACGCAGGCGGTGATCACCGTTCCGGCCTACTTCAACGACGCGCAGCGCCAGGCGACGAAGGATGCCGGGCAGATCGCGGGCCTTGAAGTGCTGCGGATCATCAACGAGCCGACTGCGGCGGCGCTGGCCTATGGGCTTGAGAAGAACGACGGCAAGACCATCGCGGTCTATGACCTTGGCGGCGGCACCTTCGACGTCTCGATCCTCGAGATCGGCGACGGCGTGTTCGAGGTGAAGAGCACCAACGGCGACACCTTCCTGGGCGGCGAAGATTTCGACACGCAGATTGTCGAATGGCTGGCCGACCAGTTCAAGAAGAAGGAGGGCATGGACCTCCGCACCGACAAGCTCGCCTTGCAGCGGCTCAAGGAAGCGGCGGAAAAGGCCAAGATCGAGCTTTCGAGCACGGCTTCGACCGAAATCAACCTGCCCTTCATCACCGCCCGCATGGAAGGCGGCGCCACCACCCCGCTGCACCTGGTCGAAACGATCACCCGTGCGGACCTGGAAAAGATGGTCGCCAAGCTGATCGAGCGGACCAAGGAGCCGATGAAGAAGGCGCTGGCCGATGCCGGCCTCAAGGCCTCTGACATCGACGACGTGGTGCTGGTGGGCGGGATGACCCGCATGCCGCGCGTGCGCGAAGTGGTGAAGGAATTCTTCGGCAAGGAACCGCACACCGGCGTCAACCCGGATGAAGTCGTCGCCATGGGCGCGGCGATCCAGGCCGGCGTTCTGCAAGGCGACGTCAAGGACGTGCTGCTGCTTGATGTGACCCCGCTGTCGCTCGGCATCGAAACGCTGGGCGGCGTGTTCACCCGGATGATCGATCGCAACACCACGATCCCGACCAAGAAGAGCCAGACCTATTCGACCGCCGAGGACAACCAGCAGGCGGTGACGATCCGCGTGTTCCAGGGCGAGCGCGAAATGGCTGCCGACAACAAGCTGCTCGGCCAGTTCGACCTGGTCGGCATCCCGGCCGCGCGCCGGGGTGTGCCGCAGATCGAGGTCACCTTTGACATCGACGCCAACGGCATCGTCAACGTCAGCGCCAAGGACAAGGGCACCGGCAAGGAACAGCAGATCAAGATCCAGGCCTCGGGCGGGCTTTCGGACGCGGACATCGACCAGATGGTCAAGGACGCCGAGAAGTTTGCCGAGGAGGACAAGGTCCGCCGCGCCGCTGCCGAGGCCAAGAACAACGCCGACAGCCTGGTCCACGCCACCGAACAGCAGCTGGCCGAACATGGCGACAAGATCGACGCCGACCTCAAGGCCGAAATCGAAGCAGCCATTGCCGAAGCCAAGACTGCGATCGAAAGCGGCGATGCCGATGAAATGACCGCCAAGACCCAGGCCCTGACCGACAAGGCCATGAAGATGGGCCAGGTGATCTACGAGAAGGAACAGGCTGCGGCCGCTTCGCCGAGCGCCGAAGCTCCGGCCGAAGGCGCCGAGGAAGTGGTCGACGCCGAATTCTCGGAAGTCGACGAAGGCAACAAGGGCTGACCTTCACCCCTCCCCGGCGGGGAGGGGCAGCGAGACTTGGCAACTTGTTGCCTAGTCGCAGCGGGGTGGGCCACTACGCTAACGTCGTACCCCCACCCCAACCCCTCCCCAGCGGGGAGGGGCTTTTGTGTGGGGCTGATTGATGTCTGTCGAAGCCGACTATTATTCCCTGCTGGAAATCGAGCGCACCGCCGACGATGCGACGATCAAGTCGTCGTACCGCAAGCTGGCGATGCGCTGGCACCCGGACAAGAACCCTGGCGATGCCGAGGCTGAAGCGCGGTTCAAGGCGATCAGCGAGGCCTACGACTGCCTGAAAGATCCGCAAAAGCGCGCGGCCTATGACCGCTTTGGCCACGATGCCTTCAAGCAAGGCATGTCGGGCGGCGGCGGCCCCAGCGGCGGCGGGGCAGGCTTTTCCGACCTGGGCGATATTTTCGAGACGATCTTCGGTCAGGCCTTTGGCGGCGGCGGCGGGCGCCAGCAGCCGCGGCGCGGGGCGGACCTGCGCTATGACCTGGAAATCGGGCTGGAAGACGCCTTCCACGGCAAGCAGGCCGAGATCGAGATCGAAGTCTCCTCCGCTTGCGATCCCTGCGGCGGATCGGGCTCCGAACCCGGCACCGGCACGCGGCGCTGCAACCTGTGCGGCGGGCACGGCCATGTCCGCGCCCAGCAAGGCTTCTTCATGGTCGAGCGGACCTGCCCGACCTGTCACGGCCGCGGCGAGGTGATCGAAAAGCCCTGCCGCAGCTGCCGGGGCGAGGGCCGGGTCGACAAGGCCCAAACGCTCGAAGTCAACATCCCGCCGGGAGTCGACACCGGCACCCGCATCCGTCTGGCCGGCAAGGGCGAGGCCGGACCCTTCGGCGCGCCGGCCGGCGATCTCTACATCTTCATCCACCTGAGGCGCCACCGCATGTTCGAGCGCGAGGGGACCGACCTGATCACCCGCGTGCCGATCACCTTTACCACCGCCGCGCTGGGCGGTTCGATCGAGATTCCGGGACTCGACAACACCACAATCGCCATCGACATCCCGGCGGGCATCCAGTCCGGCAAGCAGCTGCGCAAGCGCGGCGTCGGCATGCCGGTGCTGCAAGGGCGGGGCCGGGGCGACCTGGTGGTTGAGATCATGGTCGAAACACCAACCAAGCTTTCGGCGCGTCAGAAGGAACTGCTGCGCGAATTGCAGGAGACTGAGACGGGGGACGAAACTCCGCAGTCGAAGGGGTTTTTTGACCGGATCAAGGAAGCCTTTGGGGGGTAGGCTAGAGGCCCCTCCGTCATTCGCTGCGCGAATGCCACCTCCCCATTTGCGCTGACGCGAAAATGGGAAGGAACTTGCCTCCTGTTAGATCCTTCCCATTTTTGCGCAGCACAAATGGGGAGGTGGCAGACGCCGAAGGCGGCTGACGGAGGGGTCATTCCTTGCCCCCCAACACCTCAGCCCTGATTCCAGCCACCAGCCCCGGATCGGCCTTCAACCGGCCTTCCTCTTCTTCCAGCACCGCCAGGAATGCCTCGCGCTTGAACCGTGCTAGCTCGACGGGATCAAGCACCATGCCCTTGGGTAGCGCCGAAGCGACCAGATCGATCATCCGCTCGGCCCCGTGGAGCCGGCCCCACAGGTAGTCATTCTCGCGGTAGGCGCGGCTGAAGAAGGCGCCGAAGTTGTAGAATTCGGTGCCGCGCAGCACGGCATTCGCCCCGCCTGCGCGGATCGAGTTGCAGTCCTCGGGGCTGATCCGGTCTACCTTGGCGGGCTCGAACTCGGTCGATCCTTCGCCGCGCAGCAGCGGCAGGGTGACGGTGTCGTAGAACGGGAAGCCCAGGTAAGTCAGCAGCACCCGCCGCTTGAGCTCGCGTGGCATGCCCTTCAGCGCTTCGACCAGCAAGGCGTCAACCACCAGGTCGGTTGCGGGGAGTTGGCGGCGGCAGGCGACGGCGTCAAGCACCGCACCGGGATCGCTGTCCATCTTGCGCGCAATCGTGCTAAAATCGCCGCCGAGCGAACCATGCGCCTCACGGTCGAAATATAGCGCCAGCGCGCGGTAGACCGCACCGCGGGCATTCTCGCGCGCATCGGGATTGGCCACATCAAGATCGTCCCAATCCTCCGCCAGGCGCCGCGCGAGCAGGCGCAGGCGGCGGATCCGGAAGCTCAGGTCGTGCTGGCGGAAGAACTCGATCGCCTGCTCGCTCGCCCCGCCTTGCCCGATAGTGCCTTGGGCGGTGATGTGGTCGAGCCCGTGGCTGGCGAGCCAGGCGGCGAGCCGGTCTGCCACCGGCTCGGCATGGCCCAGCGTCAGGTCGGGCGCGGCACTTTCGATGGTTTCACCCAATTCGTGCAGGATCTGCGCGAACTTGACCTGGCCGTAAGCCTGAAAGGCAAACCCGGCCTGGGTCGCGGCGGCCTGCTGGGCCTTGGCCCGCCAGCCGATCAGTCGCCGCACGCTGGGCCGGTCAAGAAACAGGGTGCGGCCGAACAAATTCTCGACCTGCGTTTCAACCTCGGGCCGCATCGCATCGACTATGGCTTTCAGTCCGGAAAGCTGACGCGAGGCGGCGGCGATCGATTCGAGGTTATCGCGCACCGGCTGCTCGCGCGGGATCGAGGAGAGTGCGCCGAAGATCACCGAGAAGAACCCCGGCACCTCGGGCGAGCTATGCCGCAGGCCGCCAATCTCGTCGGGATGCGGGTCGATATAGACGAAGCGCCGGTCAACCTCGCGCTGAGCCGGGCGGTCGCGCAGCACTTTCATCGCTTCGGCAAAGGGCGCGTTGACCAGCACCGAACCGTCGATCAGCGCGACCTTGTCGGCATCGCCGCGGCGGCTATGCTCGGGCATGATCCGCTTGACGAAAGCCGTGCGGCTTTGCCAGGCCTCGCCGCGCTCGGCGGCCAAGGCGTCGATCTCGCCCAATTGCAGCGGCGGGAAGGCACCGGGGAAGCTGGCGGTGGCGCGCGCTGCGAAAGTCAGCTCGCACGGTGGGGCGAGGGGGTGGCCGGCTTCGTCCGGGGTCAGGGCGCGGAACCCGATCGAGAGGCGGTGCTCGCTTTCCTCGATCAGTTCGGGGCTGTGGAGCCGCAAGGTCTGGGGATGGCCGCGAAAGTCGGTGGCAGTGACGAACAGGTCGATCGGATGGCGCGGGGGCAGCAGCGGCTTGTCGGCCCCGCCAGCCTTCATGGCATCGAGCGCCTCGGACAGCAGCCGTGAAAAGCCCAGCCCTCCGAACGGCGGCTCGAACCAGCGTGAGCGGATCAGCCGCGACAGCTTGCTGCGCACCTCGCTGCGGGTTTCGGGCGCGACGGTGGAGGAGATCACGTTGCCGGGTCGTTTGAGCAGCCAATAGACCAGCGGCATCGCCCAGAATTTGGCCATCCGCGACCAGGGGCGGGCATCGGGATCGATCAGCACGTCAACGTCGGCGCATTCCAGCCACAGCTCGGTCAGCGGCTCCAGGCTCTGGCCCGAATGGATTGCCTGGGCCAGGAACACCCCGTTGATCCCGCCCGCGCTGGCCCCGGCGACAATGTCGGTCAGGACTTTGAGGCGCAGGCTGTGATGGTTTTCAATCCGTCCGAGCAGGCGGCGGTAAACCGCCTCGCTGCCGCTCTCCAGCACTTCTTCCCGATGGTGTATCCGGCTGGCCTTGGCGAGCTTCCACAGCTCTTTGGTAACCCCATGCATATAGACCGCCAGGCTCACCCCGCCATAGCAGACCAGCGCGATCCTGAGTTCTTTTTGCCGCATCGTTGGGGGATCATGGCAGATTATGGTAAGCGCCGCCATTGCGCTGGATCAGGGAAAATGCGGAAGGTGCGGCTCCCCTCAAACCGTTCGCCCCGAGCGAAGTCGAGGGGTCGCTCGACAACGCGACCCCTCGACTTCGCTCGGGGCGAACGGAGTTGGGGGTAAGTTGGGCTTGCGTTCCACTTTCGTTCCATTTATCGCTTGGCCATGGCCAAGCCCAAAAGCCGCTATATCTGCGCAGCATGCGGCAGCGTTACCCACCGCTGGCAGGGGCAGTGCGCCGATTGCAGCGAATGGAACACGCTGGCCGAGGAAGCGCCGGAGACGGTGTTTTCGGCCAAGCATGACCTTTCCGGCGGCGGCCGCGCGATCAAGTTCGAAGCGCTCGATGCCCCCGGCGAAAAGCTCGTGCGGCGCAGTACCGGTCTTGCCGAATTCGACCGTGCGCTGGGCGGCGGGCTGGTGCCGGGCAGCGCGGTGCTGATGGGCGGCGATCCGGGGATCGGCAAAAGCACCTTGCTGCTCCAGGCCGCTGCCGCGGTGGCGCTTGCCGGGGCCAATGCGGTTTATATCAGCGGCGAGGAAGCGGCAGCCCAAGTGCGGATGCGGGCCGAGCGGCTGGGGCTGGGCCAGGCCCCGATTCTGCTTGCTGCGGCAACCTCGGTGCGCGATATCCTGACCACGCTGGCGGGGATGCCGCCGCCCAGCCTGCTGGTGATCGATTCGATCCAGACCATGCACAGCGACCAGATTGAAGGCGCTCCCGGCACCGTCAGCCAGGTCCGCGCCTCGGCGTTTGAACTGATCCGCTATGCCAAGGAGAACGGCGTGGCCTTGGTGCTGGTCGGTCACGTCACCAAGGACGGCAGCATCGCGGGGCCCCGCGTGCTGGAGCATATGGTCGATGTGGTGATGAGCTTCGAAGGTGAGCGCAGCCATCAGTACCGGATCCTGCGCTCGATCAAGAACCGCTTTGGCCCGGTGGATGAAATCGGCGTTTTCGCGATGGAAGGGCAGGGGCTGGCCGAGGTCGGCAACCCTTCGATGCTGTTCCTTTCGGGCCGCGATCAGCCGGTGGCGGGCTCTGCGGTGTTCCCGGCGATCGAAGGCACACGGCCGGTGCTGGTCGAGATCCAGGCGCTGATCGTGCGGCTGGCCAGCGGGGCCACCCCGCGCCGTGCGGTGGTGGGCTGGGATAGCGGGCGGCTCGCCATGTTGCTGGCGGTGCTCGAGGCGCGCTGCGGGCTGAGCTTCTCCTCGGCCGAAGTTTATCTCAACGTTGCGGGCGGATACCGCCTGGCCGATCCCGCCGCCGACCTTGCGGTCGCCGCTGCGCTGGTCTCGGCCCTGGCTGACAAACCGCTCCCCGCCGACGCCGTGTGGTTCGGCGAAGTGTCTCTTGCCGGAGAGATCCGCCCGGTTGCCCACGGCGGGATTCGCTTGCGCGAATCCGCCAAGCTGGGCTTTGCCCGGGCCTTCGGACCCAGCGATTTGCCGGTAAAGAAAGACGGAACGAAGTTCACCCCGCTCGCTTTGCTGCCAAATCTCGTTGACCGGATCATGGGCGGCGCATAGTTTCCCGCCCCATGACTGGTTTCGACATCGCAATTTTGGTTCTGGTCGGCATGGGCGCAATCACCGGCTTCATGCGCGGCTTCGTGCAAGAAGTGTTCGCGCTGGCCGCCTGGGTGCTGGCGTTGGTGGCGATCCGCAATCTCCACACTCCGCTCAGCAATGCCTTGGTGCCGCATATTGGTACCGAAAGCGGCGCTTCGGTGCTGGCCTTCGCGCTGCTGCTGCTGGTGCCCTATGCGATCGTCAAGCTGCTGTCTGACCGGCTGGGTTCGGCCAGCCGCAATTCGGTGCTGGGGCCAATCGACCGGTTGATCGGGTTCGGGTTCGGTGCGGTCAAGGGCATGGTCATCGCGGTGATGGCCTTTTCGGTGCTGGTGCTGGGTTACGATACGGTCTGGGGCGCGGGCGGGCGGCCGCAATGGATCACCCAGGCCCGCGCCTATCCCTTCATCAATGCGGCCAGTGAAGCGCTGGTCCAGATGATCGGCGAACGCCGCCGCGCGGCCGCAGAGGCCGAAGGCAAGCAGACGATCAAGGAAGCCGCGATCAAGTCGCTGACCGGACAGTGAGTTCCGCCGCAACGCTGTACACGCCGCAAGTGCTTGCGCTGGCAACCTCGCTGGCACGCTATCCGCTGGGCGAGGACCTGCCGCTGCGCGGGTCCGCGCGATCACCGACATGCGGCAGCACGATCGAGCTGGGCCTGGCGCTGGACAACCAAGGCGCGGTTCAAGGGATCGGGCTGCGCGCCCACGCCTGCGCAATCGGCCAGGCCGCCGCCGCAATCTTCGCCGAGGGTGCCGCGGGCCGCGATGCAATGGCGATCAAGACTGCCGAAGCTGCGATCGGCGGCTGGCTGGCTGGCGGCCCATTGCCTGACTGGCCAAACTTCGAGGCGATAGCCGCCGCGCGCGCCTATCCCGCGCGTCACGGGGCGATCCTGTTGCCGTGGAAGGCCGCGCTGGCGGCGCTTCCCTAAGCGGCGCGGCGAGGCTAGAGCGGGGCCACAAGACATGGGGAGAAATCGTCTATGAGCCAGTCGGCCCAGCAGCATATCGAGCCGAGCGCCAAGGAGATGCGCCTGGTCATCGGTGCCTCTTCGGTCGGCACCGTGTTCGAATGGTACGATTTCTTCATCTACGGCACGCTTGGCGCGATCCTGTCGAAGACTTTCTTCCCGACCGGCAATGCCACGCTGGAAATGCTGCTGTTCTGGCTGGTTTTCGCGGTCGGCTTTGGCTTCCGTCCCTTGGGCGCGGTGCTGTTCGGCTATCTGGGCGACAAGCTGGGGCGCAAGTACACCTTCCTGGTCACCGTGACCCTGATGGGCGTCGCGACCGCGGGGGTTGGCCTGATCCCCTCTGCCGCATCAATCGGCTACTGGGCACCCGCGATCGTGATCCTGCTGCGCATCCTGCAAGGCCTGGCTTTGGGCGGGGAATATGGCGGCGCGGCGATCTATGTCGCCGAGCATTCCGCCTTCGCCAAGCGCGGCTATCACACCAGCTATATCCAGGCGAGTGTGGTCGGCGGTTTTGTGCTGAGCCTGGCCGTGGTGCTGGGCTGCAAGGCGGTGATGAGCACGGAGACCTGGAACGACTGGGGCTGGCGCGTGCCGTTCCTGCTGAGCATTCTGCTGCTCGCGATTTCGCTGTGGATGCGCTTCAAGCTGTCGGAAAGCCCGGTGTTCCAGGCGATGAAGGAAGAGGGCGAACTGGCCGGCAACCCCTTTGTCGAGAGCTTCACTTACCCCGGCAACAAGCGGCGGATCTTCATCGCGCTGTTCGGGATTGCCGCGGGCCTGACGGTGATCTGGTACACCGCGATGTTCTCGGGCCTGTCATTCCTCAAGTCGGCGATGCATATCGAGGATACTGCAGCCGAGCTGATCGTCGGCCTGGCGGCTCTGCTGGGCATGGGCTTCTTCATCTATTTCGGCAGCCTGTCCGACCGGATCGGGCGCAAGAAGCCGATCGTGATCGGCTATGCGTTGACCTTGCTGCTGCTGTTTCCGACCTATTGGTTCATCGGCGCGGTGGCCAAGGATCCGGCGCAGCAGACAGCCATCGAATGGACCCTGCGCGGGCCGGATTGCACTTATCAGCCCTTCGCGGCCAAACAGGAATCCCGCTGCGGCAAGCTGATGGCCGATTTCGCCGGGGCCGGGGTGCCCTATACGCTTGAGACGTCTGACCGGCTTGAACTGGTGGCGGCTGGCAAAGGCGTGATCGCACTCGACGATCTGGCGCTCGACGATGCCAAGGCACGCAAGGCCGAGATTGAAAAGCGCGCTGGGCAGACCGTGTTCAACTTCGCCAAGCACACGCCGTCGCTAGGCCAGGCCGCGCTGATCCTGGCCGGACTGCTGTTGCTGATGGCGCTGTCGGGGGCAACCTATGGTCCGGTCGCGGCGCTGCTGGCGGAGATGTTCCCGCCCAAGGTGCGCTATAGCTCGATGTCGATCCCCTATCACATCGGTACCGGCTATTTCGGCGGGTTCCTGCCGTTCATCGCCAGCTATATCGTGGCGCGCAGCGGCGATCCCTATTCGGGGCTGTGGTACACCTGGGTGGTGGTGCTGATCGCCTTCCTGGTTTCGTGGTGGGGACTTCCTGACGGCAAACCGCGCGATTTTGCTGACGATGCCACCTGAAGCACCGCCACCGCCGTTGCGGCTCACTCTGGATCTGGACGCGTTGGTGGCGAACTGGCGCGCGCTGGATGCACTGTCCGGCACGGCCAGTGCCGGGGCGGCGGTAAAGGCCGATGCCTATGGGCTGGGCGCGCGGCGGGTGGCCATGGCGCTGCGCGGGGCGGGGTGCAGTGATTTCTTCGTGGCGCACTGGTCCGAAGCGGTGGACCTGCTGGATGTTCTCCCCGCCGGCAATATTGCAGTCTTGCACGGCCCACAAAACCCCGCCGATGCTGTCTTTGCCCGCGACAACGGCCTGCGCCCGGTAATCAACTCGCTTCACCAGGCACGGATCTGGCAGGAGGCCGGGGGCGGGGTGTGCGATCTGATGGTCGATACCGGGATCAACCGGCTGGGGCTGCCACTGGCCGACCTCAGCGATCCGGTAATCACCGGGCTGCAAGTCGACGTGCTGCATTCGCACCTGGCTTCGGCGGACGAGGACGTCCCGCAAAACGAAGCGCAGCGCCTGCGCTGGCTGGAGGCGCAGGGCCTGGTCCAGCACCGCCGCGCCAGTCTGGCCAACAGCGCAGGGATCGCGCTGGGCAGTGCCTATCACGGCCAACTGACCCGGCCTGGCATCGCGCTCTATGGCGGGGTGCCTTCAGCTGCGCTGGCGGGGCAGATCAAACAAGTCGCCCAGCCCGAAGCTCAGGTGATCCAGACCCGCGAACTCGAGGCTGGCGACCAGATTGGCTACAACGCGACCTTCACGGCCGCCGAACCAATGCGCGTCGGCGTGGTCAGCCTGGGCTATGCCGATGGCTATTTGCGCTGCTGGTCGGGCAAGGGTGCGATGTTGGCCGATGGGCTGCGCTTGCCGGTGCTGGGCCGTGTCTCGATGGACATGACCGTGATCGATCTGAGCCATGCACCCCAAGTCGGCGAGGGGGATTGGCTGGCGCTGGACTATGACCTGCCCGCCGCATCGGCGCTCACCGGGCTGTCCCAATATGAGCTGCTGACCTCGCTGGGCCGCCGTTTTCCGCGCTGATGCTGCGCGCGTGCTGCGCAGCATAGCGATGTTGCATTGCACCTATTGCAGGTGCTAACGAAATGCCAAGGGGACGTCTCCCCTGCGGGATTACGGACATGAGCGACGCCAAGGGCGAAACGGTCATCATCAAGAAGTACGCCAACCGGCGGCTCTACAACACCAAGAGCTCGAGCTACATCACGCTCGATCACCTCGCGAAAATGACCCGCGAAGGCGTGGACTTCAAGGTTGTCGATGCCAAGACAGGCGCTGACATCACCCATCAAATCCTCACGCAAATTATCATGGAAGAAGAAACCGTGCGCGGCGAACAGATGCTGCCGGTGAACTTCCTGCGCCAGTTGATCGGGATGTACGGCAATTCGATGCAGGGACTTGTCCCGCATTACCTCGAAGCCAGCATGGAACAGTTCCGTTCTAACCAGTCCAAGCTGCGCGAGGCGTTCGAATCGAGCCTAGCGGGCAACCCGCTGGCCAAGCTCGCCCAGCACAATTTGTCGATGTTCAAGGCGGCCGCTTCGGCGTTCGTGCCGGGCCTGACCGACGACAAGAATGCCCCCGCCGCCAAGAGCGAAAGCGACGAGATCGCCGCGCTGCGCAAGCAGATGGCCGAAATGCAGGCCAAGCTCGACAAGCTGGGCAAGGACTAGTCCGCAGCAATCCTTGCCCCGCCGGGCCCAAGCCGCTATCGGCGCGGCCATGAAGCACGCACTCACCGTCACTCGCCAAGAAGACTTCGCCGCCTGGTACCAGGAGGTCATCGCCGAGGCCGAAATGGCCGAAGAAAGCGGCGTGCGCGGCTGCATGGTGATCCGCCCGTGGGGCTATGGCATCTGGGAACGGATTCAGGCGCTGATGGACGCCCGGATCAAGGCGGCCGGCGTCGACAACTGCTATTTCCCGCTGTTCATTCCCTTGAGCTATTTCGCCAAGGAAGCCGAACACGTTGACGGCTTTGCCAAGGAAATGGCCGTGGTCACCCACCACCGCCTGATCCAGGACGGCAAGGGCGGGCTGGTACCGGACCCCGAAGCCAAGCTGGAAGAGCCGCTGATCGTGCGGCCCACGTCCGAGACCGTGATCGGCCAGGCGATGGCGCGCTGGATCCAGTCGTGGCGCGATCTGCCCTTGCTCACCAACCAGTGGGCCAATGTGGTGCGCTGGGAAATGCGCACCCGGATGTTCCTGCGCACCAGCGAGTTCCTCTGGCAGGAAGGCCACACCGCGCACGCCGACCGTGACGATGCAATGGCCGAAACGCTGCGCGCGCTCGAAATGTACCGCGCCTGCGCCGAGGATGATCTCGCGCTGCCGGTGCTTTACGGCGAAAAGCCCGAGCACGAACGCTTCCCCGGCGCGGTCGCGACCTATTCGATCGAAGCGATGATGCAGGATGGCAAGGCGCTCCAGGCCGGGACCAGCCATTACCTCGGTACCGGTTTCGCTGAAGCTGCCGGGATTCGCTATCAGGACAAGGAAGGCCAGCAGACGCTGTGCCACACCACCAGCTGGGGCGTTTCAACCCGCCTGATCGGCGGCGTGATCATGACCCACGGCGATGACGATGGGCTGCGCGTGCCGCCCGCGATCGCCCCGCACCAGGTGGTGATCCTGCCGATGCTGCGCGATGACGATGGCGACGAGGCCCTGCTGGCCTATTGCGAAGACCTGCGCCGCGCGCTCGCCGCGCAAACCGCGCTGAGCGAGCCAATCCGCGTGCTGCTTGACAAGCGGGCCGGCAAGGCCACGCAAAAGCGCTGGGGCTGGGTCAAGAAGGGCGTGCCGCTGATCCTCGAGATTGGTGGGCGCGATGCCGCTGGCGGGCAGGTTTCGGTGGTCCGCCGTGACCGGCTTTACCGCGAGGACGGCAAGGTCAATTTCGCCGGGCAAGACAAGGATGCGTTCCTTGGTGCCGCCGCTGCGGAACTCGAAGACCTCCAGCATTCGCTCTACACACAGGCCAAGGCGCACCGCGACGCCAACATCCGCCGCGATGTGACCGACATGGCCGAGCTCGAAGCCCACTTCGCCGAAGGCAACCGCTATCCGGGCTGGGTTGAATTGGCCTGGTCGCGCCCCACCGGCGCCGCGCTCGAGGCCGTGGTGCAGAAACTGAAAGCGCTCAAGCTCACCGTGCGCAACACCCCGCTGGGCGGTGAGCCGGTTTCCGGCACCTGCATGTTTACGGGCGAACCAGCTGTCGAACGGATCTACGTGGCGCGGGCTTACTGATGGTTGATTCACGCGGAGACGCGGAGACGCGGAGGAGTAGGGAGGAATCTGCTGCGCCGCAGGCTTTCTCCTTCGAGCTTCCCGATCGTTTGGCGGCTGCGCCGAAAGCAAGGCATCTCCGCGTCTCCGCGCCTCCGCGTGACATTTCATGACTCGCAGAGTCACACCCGGCCTGCCCAGCCGCCAGCAGATCCTGGACCTTATCGCCGCAAGCGCCGATCCGGTTGGCAAGCGTGAGATTTCGCGTGCCTTCGGGCTGAAGGGGCAGGAAAAGATCGCGCTCAAGGCGCTGCTCAAGGACATGGCCGAGGAAGGCCTGATCGACGGCAACCGCACCGCGTTCCACCGGATGGGCGGCGTGCCCAAGGTCACGGTCCTGCGAGTGGTGGAAATTGAGGATGGCGAGGCCGTGGCGGTGCCCGACAGCTGGACGCCCGACGATGCCTCGGTTCCGCCGCGCCTGCGGCTGCGCGAGAAGGGCCGGGGTTCCGCGCTGCGTTCGGGCGACCGCGTGCTGGCCCGCACCGAGGAGACCGCGACCGGCTGGATCGCGCATCCGATGAAAAAGCTTCCCGCCCATGCCGACCAGATCATGGGCGTGGTCGAGATCGACAAGACCGGCAAAGGCTGGCTCGCGCCGGTGGACAAGCGCGAGCGTCATTCGCAGGTCATCGCCGACCTGGGCGGGGCCGAGGAGGGCCAGCTGGTACTGGCGGAGCCAGTCGGACGCAGTCCGCGTTCAGGGGTCAAGGTCACCACCGTGCTGGGCGATCCGCTGGCGCCCAAGGCCTTCAGCCTGATCGCGATCCACAAGCACGGTATCCCTTTCGCTTTCGCGCCCGAAACGGTGGACGAGGCGCATGTCGCCGCCAAATTGCCGCTCAGCGTTGAGACCCGCGAAGACCTGCGCCACCTGCCGATCGTCGCGATCGATCCCAGCGATGCCCGCGACCATGACGATGCGATCTGGGCCGAACCCGACGGCGAGGGCGGATTCCGCGCGCTGGTGGCGATCGCCGATGTCAGCTTCTACGTCCGCCCCGGCGGCGCGATTGACCGCGATGCCAGGAAGCGCGGCAATTCGGTCTATTTCCCCGACCGGGTGGTGCCGATGCTGCCCGAAGTGCTCTCGGCCGATGTCTGCTCGCTCAAGGCCGGGGAGCCTCGGGCGGCGATGGCTTGCCACCTGAAAATCGCTGCCGATGGCCGGGTGACGTCATGGCGTTTCACCCGCGCAATTGTGCAAATTCATGAGGTTATCGCCTACGAAGAGGCGCAAAGGCGCATTGATTCAGCCCAAAGTCCCGTTCGTGTCGAGCGAAGTCGAGACACCGCGCCAGGCATCTCGACTTCGCTCGATGCGAACGGAGGTGGGGTAGGAACCAACGTTCTCCAGAACCTCTGGGCGGCCTGGGCCGCGCTGGAGCAGGCCCGCAAGGCCCGCGATCCGCTCGACCTCGACTTGCCCGAGCGCCGGGTGGTGCTGGACGAGCACGGCAAGATCAAGGAAATCGCGCTGCGCGAACGGCTTGATGCGCACCGGGTGGTCGAAGATTTCATGATCGCCGCCAATGTCGCGGCAGCCAAGGCGCTCGAAGCCAAGGTCGCCCCAGTGGTCTATCGCTTGCACGAGCCGCCCAGCCGCGAAAAGCTGGTTGCGCTCAAGGACTACCTCGCAACCTTCGACAAGAAGCTCTCGCTGGGCCAGGTTGTCACTCCCAGCTTATTCAACCGGATGATGAAGGATATCTCCGATGAGTCTGAAAAAGCTCTGATTATGGAGGCCGTGCTGCGCAGCCAGACTCAGGCCTACTACGGCCCGCGCAACATGGGACACTTCGGACTTTCGCTGGGCAGCTACGCGCACTTCACTTCACCGATCCGGCGCTATTCGGACCTGCTGGTCCACCGCGCGCTGGTCGATGCCTATGGGCTCGAGCAACCCAAGCCCAAGGCCGACCTTCCGCCCACCAGTGGCCTTGCCGAGCGCGACCGCGCCGATCTCAGCCGCGTGTCCGATGCGATCAGCCAGGCCGAACGCCGCGCAATGATGGCTGAGCGCGAAACCATCGACCGCTATGTCGCGGCCTGGCTCGCCTCGCGGATCGGCGAAGTGTTTGAATGCCGGATCACCGGAGTCCAGCGTTTCGGCCTGTTCGCAACGATCATTGCGCTGGGCGGTGATGGCCTGGTTCCGGTCTCGGTGCTGGGCGATGAACGTTTCTTCCACGACGAGAAAAGCCACGTGCTCGAAGGCGAGCAGACCGGCACGAAGTTCGTGCTGGGCGGCCGACTTCGGCTGCGATTGGCCGAAGCCAATCCGCTGACCGGCGCGCTCAAGTTCGAGCCCGAGGAGAGTTCAGGCGGACGGATAGAACCGCGCGGCAAGCCTTTGCCACTCCATAAAAAAGGCAAGCACCTGGCCGGGCAACGTGGCCGCCCCGGAAATATCCGTCATCAGGGCAAGCGGCGCTAGCTCAGCTGCTCAAGGCCGGCTTCATCGAGCCCGCCGGGAATGACATAAACCGGGCAAGGCAGCTGCCCTGCGGTTGCAGCAAAGTGGGAGACCAGCGGACCAGGGCCGCCGCTGCTGGCCGCGCCAAGTACCAGCGCCGAAACTTCGGGATGCTCGGCCAGGTAGTCGCGCACAACGCTGACCCCGTCGCCTTGCTTGACCGCGATTACCGGAGCCTTGCCGCCATCGCCCAGCAGCGAGCCCGCGGCTGCGGTCACCAGCGCCTCGGCCCGCAAGCGGGCCTCTTCCTCGATCGTGGCCTGGATTCCGCCGAAAGCCACGAATTGCTGGCGCGGGACCAGCGCCAGCAAGTGTACCGTGCCGCCGGTGCGCTGCGCCCGCCGCGCGGCAAAGCGCAGCGCCAGGCTGGCCTCATCGGTTTCGTCCATGATCACCAGGTAAACGCGCATGGCTGTTCCCCCCATCGGCGCGATATCTGCTACAAACGTATTCTGCGCAAGCATCTTGCCGAGAGCCGACATTTTGGCCAGAGATGGTGCGTTACTTAGCCTTGCACCAGGGACCAGTCGCCAGCCATGCCGATCGCCATCAAGATGCCCGCGCTTTCGCCGACCATGGAGGAAGGCACGCTCGCCAAATGGCTGGTCAAAGTGGGCGACAAGGTCTCCTCGGGCGATATCATGGCCGAGATCGAGACCGACAAGGCGACGATGGAATTCGAAGCCGTCGATGAAGGCGTGATTACCGCGATCGAAGTGGCCGAAGGCACCGAAGGCGTGAAGGTTGGCACGGTGATCGCCATGCTGGCGGGCGATGACGAGGATGCGAGCGCGGCTCCGGCACCCAAAGCAGCGCCCAAGCCGGCTGAAACCGCGCCGGTGCCTGCGCCTGCGCCTGCGGCAGTCCCCACTCCTGCGGCGCCGATATCGCAAGGCGAGCGCGTGATCGCCTCTCCCTTGGCCAAGCGGATCGCCGAGCAAAAGGGCGTCGATCTGAAAGGCGTTCAGGGATCCGGCCCCGGCGGCCGGATCGTCAAGGCCGATGTCGCAGGGGCCCAGTCCGGGGCAGTGGCTCCCGCTGTCAGTGCCGCAGCCCCGGCACCGGCCGCGCCGACGTCTGACTTCGGCATCCCTTACGAAGCCGAAAAGCTGGGCAACGTCCGCAAGGTTATCGCGCGCCGTCTGACCGAGGCCAAGCAGACCATTCCGCACATCTACCTGACTGTCGATGTCCGGCTCGATGCCTTGCTCAAGCTGCGCGGTGAACTGAACAAGGCACTTGAAGCTGACGGCGTAAAGCTTTCAGTCAATGATCTTTTGATCAAGGCACTGGCCAAGGCGCTGATCCGCGTGCCCAAGTGCAACGTCAGCTTTGCCGGAGACGAGCTGCGCAAATACAGCCGCGCCGATATCTCGGTCGCAGTGGCCGCGCCTTCGGGGCTGATCACGCCGATCGTGTTCGATGCCGCGACCAAGGGCGTCGCCCAGATCAGCACCGAAATGAAGGCGCTGGCCGACAAGGCCAAGGCCGGCAAGCTTCAGCCGCTCGAGTTCCAGGGCGGAACCGCCAGCCTGTCCAACCTCGGCATGTTCGGGATCAAGCAGTTCGACGCGGTGATCAACCCGCCGCAGGGCATGATCATGGCGGTCGGGGCGGGGGAACAGCGGCCTTATGTGGTCGATGGCGCACTGTCGGTCGCCAGCGTGATGTCTGCCACCGGCAGCTTTGACCACCGTGCAATCGACGGGGCCGATGGGGCGCAGCTGATGCAGGCGTTCAAGGACCTGGTGGAGAACCCGTTGGGGCTGCTCGCATGACAACCGCGGACAAGCTCAAAGGGTGGCCTAACTGCCACACAAATTTTGAGATTTGCCTTCGCGCCCGGCAAGCGGTGCCGTCACCTTGTCAACTAAACCTGACTTGATACTAAGTCTCCAGCGCCACACAGGTGACGCCATCGGAGGATATTTTATGCGGAAATTGCTTTTTGCAGCATTTGTACTGGGCGCGACACCGGCTTTTGCCGATGCGGGTGAGGAGCCCAAAGTTGGCGGGATGCGGATCGAGGTTCACGCCGGGATCGAGCGTCCGAACCTGAGCGATACCCAGGGCGGGACCACCTATGTCGCCTCGCTGGGTTCGGGCTTCGTCTATGGCGCCGAAATCGGCTATGACGTGAAGGTCTCTGAGACGGTCACGGTCGGACCCTATCTCAGCTTTGATGCTGGCGGTGCCAACAAGTGTGAGAACTACACCGATCCGGGCGTGAACGGGCAAGTGTGCTTCAAGTCGAAGTCCGACCTGTCGGTTGGCCTGCGCGGGGCCGCGCGGCTTGGCAGCAAGACCGAGCTCTACCTGGGGCTGGGCTATGACGTGTTCGACACTGACTTCACCATTGTCGAGCGCAATTCGGTGACCAACGCCGTGGTGTTCAACTATGCCGCCACCGAAAACCGCAAGGGCATTGGCGTCAGCTTTGGCGGGAACTACGATCTCTCGCGAAACATGTATATCGGCCTGGGCATGCGGGTTTCTGAACTGGGTGATTTTGAAGGCTCGGGGTTCAAACTCCAGCGTTTCCAGGGCCACGCGACCCTCGGATTCCGGTTCTAATCGGGCGGGCCTCCGTGATCGCCCGGCTTTCACGGAGGCCTGACCTCCACAAAGGAGCACCATGAGCGACTACGATGTAATCATCCTCGGATCGGGCCCGGGCGGCTATGTCTCGGCAATCCGCTGTGCGCAATTGGGGCTCAAGACGGCGATCGTCGAGCGGGAGAACCTGGGCGGGATCTGCCTCAACTGGGGCTGCATCCCGGCCAAGGCGCTGCTGCGCTCGGCCGAAGTGCTGCACCAGATGAAGCATGCGGCCGACTATGGCCTGGCGGCCGACAATGTGCGCGCGGACCTGGGCGCGGTGGTCAAACGCAGCCGCGGGGTGGCCAAACAGCTCAACCAGGGCGTCACGCACCTGATGAAGAAGAACAAGATCACCGTGCATATGGGCGTGGGGACGCTTCTGGGCGGCGGCAAGCTTGAGGTCAAAGGCGATAAGGGGAGCGAAACGCTTTCTGCCAAGCATATCGTGATCGCCACCGGCGCCCGCGCGCGCGACCTGCCCTTTGCCCCGGCCGATGGCAAACGCGTCTGGACCTATCGCCACGCGATGACTCCGGCCGAGCTGCCGGGCAAGCTGCTGGTAATCGGATCGGGCGCGATCGGAATCGAATTCGCTAGCTTCTACAATGATATGGGAAGCGAAGTTACAGTCGTTGAGATGATGGACCGGATCGTTCCGGTTGAGGATGCCGACGTTTCGGCCTTCCTTGAGAAGGCGCTTAAGAAGCAGGGCATGACCATCATGACCGGGGCCGGGGTCGAGGCGCTGGCGGTGAGCGACAAGGGCGTCAAGGCGAAGATCAAGGCCAAGGACGGCACGGTCGCGGACAGCGAGTTCAGCCATGTGATTGTTGCGGTGGGGATCGTGCCAAACACTGAGAACATTGGCCTTGAAGCTGTTGGAGTTAAAGCAGAACGCGGGATTGTTGCGATTGATGGCCTGGGCCGCACCAATGTTCCGGGGGTCTGGGCGATCGGCGATGTCACTCCAGGCCCCTGGCTCGCGCACAAGGCCAGCCACGAAGGCGTGATCACTGCCGAGGCGATTGCTCAGGCGCTGGGCAACAAGGATGTCCATCCGCACGCGATGGACAAGGCCAACATCCCTGGCTGCACGTACTGCCACCCGCAAGTCGCCTCGGTCGGCCTGACCGAGGCCAAGGCCAAGGAGGCCGGCTACACGGTCAAGGCCGGGACTTTCCCGTTCATCGGCAACGGCAAGGCGATCGCGCTGGGTGAGGCGGAAGGCTTCATCAAGACCGTGTTCGACGCAAAAACCGGCGAACTACTGGGCGCGCATATGGTTGGTGCCGAAGTGACCGAACTGATCCAGGGCTATGTCGTGGGCAAGACGCTCGAGAGCACCGAGGCCGAGCTGATGGCTACCGTCTTTCCGCACCCGACGCTATCGGAAATGCTCCACGAAAGCGTGCTCGCGGCCTACGGACGCGCGCTGCACATCTGACCTAGCGGCCTATCGCGAGCGCCTGGTTGGCCTGGCGGACCAGGTGCTCGAACACGGCAACATGCAGCGGGGCGGCAAATTCGCAGCCAACCTCGTTGCCGCGGTGCCAGCGGACATGTGCCGAAAGCAGCTGCATTCCCGGGATCCGGATGCTGAGCGGCTTGATCGTGCTGGGCTGCGACAGGCCGGCGATCCGGAAGCCCGTTGGCGACAGATCGTCCAGGTGCACAACCTGCCACGGGCGCGTGCCCTGGCGCACTTCGCAGGCAATAACCAGAAGAGCACGATTGCTGGCGCGCGCGCAGTCTTGGCCGGTGGGGATGGCAGGAGTCATGGATTGATCGTTCATCGCCTTGTCCGGTTGCCAGAACCGGGTTTCCAAATGGTAAGCGTACTGCGCGTTTTTTGCTGAAATGCTGACCCGGGCATGCCGATTGACGTGGTTCCGGGATGGAATCTCTGCCTAATGCAGTAACTTAATCGGCCATTTACCATTGCCGGCTAGGGAAAACCCTGATGGGTCCGAAAACGAAACCTGAAGGTACCGTAAGTGTACTGCTGAGCCGCCTGTGTTTGCAGGTGCTGCTGACCATTTGCGCGCTGGCTGGGTGGAGCTCTTCGGCCATGGCGCAGACGGTGACGCGCTACACCAACACCACTGACAGCGCGACCAACGCGATCAACGAGACCAACTTTCTCTGTCCGACTGTTTTCACGCGGTCTTTCACGGTTGGAACCAGCTATACCGTCAGCGACGTCAATATCGCCGTTCTGATGAGCCACACCTGGCGCGCTGACATTTTGATGTATCTCGTGTCGCCGGGCGGAACGCGAGTGCAGCTGACGAACGGGCAGGGGGCCGATGCCGACAATTTCAATCTAACCTTCGATGACGAAGCGGCCAGTGCGATCACTGCCTATACTGCCAATTCAACCGCCACTTCGACCACCACAGTTCCGCCCTACAGCGCCAGCTTCCGGCCGACTGCCGCACTTACCGCCTTCGATGGGACCAACTCGGCAGGCAACTGGGTGCTTGAGATCTGCGACAATGCCAATGCCGACAGCGGGACCTTTTTCCAGGCAGACCTCTATCTAACCTCCAGCCCGACCAACTATGCCGACCTGTCGCTCGCGATGTCGCTAAGCAATGCGGCGCCCGCGACCGGTTCGACCGTCACCTACACGCTGACCATTGCCAATGCCGCGGGTTCACCTAACTCAGCAAGCGGTGTGGTGGTACGCCAGGCGCTGCCCAGCGGACTCAGTTTCGTCAGCGCAACAGCCAGCCTTGGCAGCTACAACTCAGCGACCGGAGACTGGAGCGTGGGAGCCCTCGCGCCAAATCAGAATGCCACTTTGACTGTCACTGCAACGGTAACCGCAGCGGCGGGCACCAGCGTGGTCAATAGTGCCGAGGTAACCAGTTCGTCGATCACCGATCTTGATTCGACTCCCAACAACGCCGTGACCAGCGAAGACGACTTTGCCAGTACCACATTTACCGCCAGTTCAACCCGCAGCGCCGGTACCGCGCCGACGCTGACATGTGCTGCCGGTTCGGCGTTGTTCGACTGGGACAGCCAGACCTGGAGCGCCGGGTCAACCTCGAACAACTACACGCTGACCGGGATCGGCGCCTTCAACTTTGCGATCACCAATCCCGGGACATTCCTCAACAACGCGACCTATGGCGGTCAATCGCCGGCCCGGCAGACCGCCAACAATGGTGGGTTCAGCGGACAGAACTCCTTGGTGCAGCTGGTCGATATGGCCAACACCAGCCAGGTTGTGACCACGACGATCACACTGGGGACGGCCGCGCAGGGGGCCCAGTTCAGGATTCTCGACGTCGACTTTGCGTCCGGTCAGTTTGCCGACATGGCCACGGTTACGGGCTATCTGAACGGCAATGCCGTCAGTCCGACTCTGACCAATGGGGTGACCAACTATGTGCTGGGCAACAGTGCTTATGGCGACGGGACTTCAGCGGACGGATCCGCCAATGGCAACATTGTCGTGACTTTCAACTCGCCGATCGACCAGATCGTTGTCCAATACGGCAACCACTCGCTTGCCCCCAGCAACCCTGGCCAACAAGCAATCACCCTGCATGATTTCACGCTGTGCCGGCCGGTGCCGAACGTCAGCGTCACCAAGGTCAGCTCTGTCCTGTCCGACCCGGTCAATGGCACCACCAATCCCAAGGCCATTCCGGGCGCGGTGATGGAGTACTGCATCCTGATTACCAACAACGGCACCGCCACACTGACCAGCCTTGCGGTGAGCGACACGCTGCCCGCGAACTTCACCTATGCTGCCGGAACGATGACCAGCGGAAGCAATTGCGCCAGCGCCACCACAGCTGAGGATGACAACAATGCGGGCGCGGACGAGAGCGATCCGCACGGTGCCTCGATCAGTGCCGGAGTGCTTGGGGCAACAGCTTCAACGCTGACCGCTTCAAGCAGTTTTGCCCTCAAATTCCGGGGCACTGTTAACTGAATCGGGCTTCCGTTCCTTGTCGCAACGGATAGCCGGTCGAAGTAACGATCTCGGTCAGTTATTCAATAAATCAATATCTTATAGCATATTATTGCTATCAAACCCGAATTAAGCTTGAAACGCCCGGATTACGGCGCTTTCTGAATCAGGCCCTCACCAGCTTCCTACTGAAATCTAACGAAAATTAGAAAACCAGTTTGGGAGTTTGTTAACCCTGTGTCGCTACCACGCAGGCATGAAGAACCATCTTGCCATGCGTGCCTCCTGGGGCACCGCTACCGTCGCCGCGCTGGGAGCCATGCTTGCTCCGGGCCTGGCCCATGCCGCCGGCGTAAGCGCCGGGACGCTGATCCAGAACACCGCTACGGCGACCTACACCTCGGGCACGACCAGTGGCTCGGTGACCTCGAACACGGTCACGGTCCGGGTCGATGAACTGCTCGATGTCGCAGTCGCCGGGCTGACCACCACGCCGGCGCTGGCCGGGGCCAGCAACGTCGTGCTGGAATATTCGCTCACCAACACCGGCAACGGTCCGGAGGCATTCAACCTGGTGGTCAACACCGCGGTGGCGGGCAACCAGTTCGATGCCGTGCTGCAATCGGTGGTGGTCGATACCAACGGCAACAACACCTACGATCCGGGGGTCGATCAGGTCCTGACCAGCGGCCAGCCGACCCCTTCGATCGCCGCCGATGGCTCGCTCAGGGTCTTCGTGATCGTCAGCCTGCCGGGCACGGCCATCGATGGCCAGACCAGCCAGGTCCAGCTCAGCGCGACTGCGGTGACCGGATCGGGCACGCCGGGCACGGTCTTCGCGGGGCAGGGCCAGGGCGGCGGCGACGCCGTGGTAGGTGCCTCGACCGCGACCCAGAGCGCCAACGACGCCCTGATCGCGGCGCTGGCTACGGTCGCACTGACCAAAGCGGCCGCTGTGGCCGATCCGTTCGGCGGCACCCAGCCGGTCCCGGGCGCGGTGGTGACTTACACCCTGACCGCGACTGTCAGCGGGACCGGCCAGGCCGATAACCTGCACGTTACCGACGTGATCCCGGCCGGAACCACTTACGAGATCGGCACGCTCACGCTCGATAGCGCCGCGCTGACTGACGGCAACGACACCGACGCCGGCGAGGCTTCGGCCGCCGGGATCGATGTGGACCTGGGCAATGTCGCGGGCGGCACGACCAAGGTCGTCACGTTCAAAGTCAAGATCGATTGAGGAGACCAGCAATGAACAAGCTTCTGATTGCCGCCGTATCGGGCCTGCTGGCCAGCATGGCTGCACCGGCCGTTTCGGCCCAGGCCGCACAGCCGGTTGAACTGAAAGGCGATGTGAAAGTCGTCAAGGTAGTTGTTGAAAACGGGCAAGAAAAGCGCGTCCTGATCGATCCGAAAGTGGTCGTTCCGGGCGACAAGCTGATCTTCTCGACCGCCTATCGCAACACCGGCGTCGAAGCGGTCAAGGATTTCGTGGTGACCAACCCGATCCCGGCCGGGGTCGCGCTGGCGCCGCAAGGGGCCGACAAGCTCGAGGTTTCGGTCGATGGCGGCAAGACCTGGGGGCGGCTTGCCGCGCTCAAGGTCAACAACGCCGCCGGGCCGCGCGCGGCAGAAGCCGGTGATGTCACGCATGTCCGTTGGGTCCTGCCGATGCTCGCACCCGGAGCCAGCGGCACGCTCACTTACAACGCTTTGGTCCGCTGAGAAGCGGCACAACCGCCACGACACGCGGGCGGGCTTTTACGCGGGTCGCAAGGGTAACAGATGAGGACCAGACAATGAGAAAGTATGGCAGACTGCTAGGGACGGTCGGTGCTGCTGCACTGGCCGTCGTTGGCGCAAGTCCAGCCTTTGCCGCGGGTACCGCGGCGGGCTCGACGATCACCAACACGGTGACCGTAAACTACCAGGTCGGCGGCGTATCGCAGACCGCAAGCTCGGCTTCGGATACCTTCACGGTCGACCGCAAGGTCAACCTGACGGTGGCCGAAGTCGGTACTACCACGACCCAGGTTTCGCCTGGCCAATCCGCGGTAGTGACCACCTTCACGGTGACCAACACCTCGAACGCGGTGCTCGACTTCGCGCTTGCCGCAGCTCAGCAGACGGGCGGAGCAGGGGCGCATGCGAACACCGATACGTTCGATGCCACCAATGTGAAGATCTATGTCGATACCAACAACAACGGCTCGTACGATGCCGTTACCGATCTTGAGGTTGCATACCTTGACGAACTGGCAGCCGATGCCAGCCAGACGGTCTTCGTGGTCGCCGACATCCCGCTTAACCTGGCCACCAACGATGTGGCCGCGGTTACGCTGACTGCCACGGGCCGTGAAGGCGGCGCTGCGGCAAGCCAGGGTGCGGCGCTGAGCGAAACCACCGGGGCCAATACCGCGGGCATGGATACCGTCTTCGCCGATGGCGCGGGCGCAACCGATGCCTCGCGCGATGCGGCGCATTCGGCCAAGGATGACTGGACTGTTCTGGCTGCCGCTTTGACGGTCAGCAAGCTCAGCACGGTGATCTCGGATCCGCTCAACGGGACCACCAATCCCAAGGCGATTCCGGGTGCCACGATCGAGTATTGCATCGTCGTCTCGAACGCTGCGGGCAGTGCCGCTGCCAGCTCTGTCGCCATCTCGGATCCGCTGCCCAGCACGGTCACGTACGATTCGGGCTACGGTATCTTCCTCAACGGTTCGGTCACCTCGGGTGCCTGCAACGCGGACGGAACTGCCGGCGGTTCGTTTGCGTCGGGCACGGTCAGCGGCACGCTGACCAGCGTCGCGGCGAGCGAAACCAAGACGCTGCGCTTCCGCGCGACGATCAACTAACCAGGGGGCGGGCGGCATGCACCTGATGCATGTCGCCCGCTGCCGCAGCTCCCAAGGGTCGATGGGCGTTCTCAGGCAAATCGTTACGGTCATGGCAGCGCTGTTCGCGCTGCTTTTTGTCGTTCCGATGGCCAGCGCCCAGGCCCAGAGCCAGACCATCGACAATATTGCTGCCGCGCAGTGGGGCCAGGGCGGGAGTACCCGTTCAACCAGTTCGAACCTTGTTTCGATCTCGCTGGCTGCACAGTCGGCAACGATCGATACGCTGGTTCCTTCCAGTGGGGGTCAGTCGCATGGCTTCAGCGCACCCACTTGCGGGGGAAGCCCGCTCAATCTTCCGGGCGGCTTGGGTTCCAGCAATCCCACCGCCACGCTGACGCCGACCTCGACCTACCGGATCGGCGAACTGCTGTTTTTCCAGGCTTCTGCCGCTTCGGCCAACCTCGATCAGGCGGCAATTGACACCCTGACAGCCACGCTCACCACCAGTTCGGGTGACAGCGAAGTGCTGACCATTTTCGAAACCGGGCTCAACACCGGGGTGTTCCTGGGCGCCATCCCCACTGTGGGCATGCCGCCCGCACCCACCCATGGCGATTGCCGCCTGTCCACTGTTGGCGGGACCCGGGTGACCATCGCGGTTAGCGGTTCCAGCTCGGGTAACACCATCGCTACTGCTCAGGTCAATGTCCTGGCCGACCCCTTCGGGCTGGTCTTCGACAGCGAAACCGGCACCCCGATCAATGGCGCGCGGGTCACGCTGGTCGATGCGATCACCGGAGCTCCGGCGCGGGTCTATGGCGACGATGGGGTCACCTTGTGGCCGTCGACCGTCTATTCGGGCCAGAACGTGATCGACGGCGCGGGCAATGTCCACGTCATGGCCCCTGGCGAATACCGCTTCCCGCTGGCCGCACTGGGCCAGTACCGGATCGTCATCGAACCGCCTGCGCCCTATACTGCGCCTTCGGCCGCCACGCCGGTCCAGCTTTCATCCCTGCGCCGCCCGGATGGGCTGCCATTTATCATTGTCCCCGGCTCGTTCGGTGGGGTGATCACGCTTGACGGCCCCGCACCGGTCCGGGTCGATATTCCGCTCGACCATCCGCCGGTCGCCGTTTCGCTGACCAAGGTCGCTTCGCGCGCCGTGGCGCAGCCGGGCGATGCGGTGTTCTATACCGTGACCGTGCGCAATCCCGATCCGCTGGGGCCAAAGCGCGGGGTGACGCTGGTCGATACTCCGTCGCCGTGGTTGCGCCTGCGTCCGGATTCGGTCCGGATTGACGGGATCGCCGCGCCGGGTGCGGTACAGGTTGCCCCGGACGGACGTAGCGTGACGCTTTTGCTGGGCGATATCCCTGCGCTCGACAGCCGGACCATCACTTACGCGATGACCGTGCGCGCCGATGCCCCCGCCGGACAGGCCGAAAACCGCGTCGTTGCAACCGACAGCCGCGGGCTTTCGACCACGACCGGCGCCGTTGTCCGGATCGACCGCCAGGATATCGCTGCACGCATGACAATTATTGGCCGGATCACCGACGGCGGCTGCTCCGTTGAAGGCAATCGCCAGGGAATTCCGGGCGTTCGCGTGGTCATGGAGGACGGAACCTTCGCGATCACCGATGCCGATGGACGCTACCACATCGACGGCGTGGTGCCGGGGACGCATGTTGTGCAGGCGCAGTGGCAAACGCTGCCCAAAGGCGGCTTTTTCACCGATTGCACCCGCTCGACCCGCAGTGCTGGCAGCGCCAGCTCGCGCTTCGTGATTGGGCAGGGCGGCAGCCTGGTGACCGCCGATTTTTCCGCGAAATTGCTTGAAGGTTCGCTTGTAAAGCACGAAAATAACCGCGCAAAACTCGGTTATGAAGCCACCGAAGGCAAAGCCGGCGTCAAGACCGCCGAACAACAGGCCAGCGAAGCTGCGGAACGCCGCGCCGCGGGTGCCGATACTGATTGGATGGCCAAAGGCGACGGCCCGACCGAATTCCTGTTCCCCGCCGTGGACCACAACCCGCGCGCTCCGGCCATCCGTGTCGCGATCCGCCACCGCGCAGGCCAGAAGGTTGAGCTGAGCCTGGGCGGCAAAGCGGTCGATCCGCTGAGCTTCGATGGCGCGCGGGCTGCCCCGGGCGGGACCTTTGCGGTCAGCCTGTGGCGCGGGATTCCGCTGACCGGCGAAGTGACCAAGCTTTCGGCAATTGTGCGCGACGACAAGGGCCAGGAAGTGGCCCGCCTGTCACGCGATGTCTATTACTCCGCCACCCCGGCCCGGGTCGAACTGATCCCGGCCAAGAGCAAGCTGGTGGCCGATGGCAGCACCCGCCCGGTGCTGGCGCTGCGGATCCTCGATCACAACGGCCGTCCGGTCCATGCTGGCCTCACCGGCGAGTTCACGCTGTCCGCGCCCTACGAAAGCGCCGCCGCAATCGACGCGCTGCAACAGCGTCAGCTTTCGGGGCTGGGCCGCCAGGCTCCGCGCTGGATGGTCAAGGGCGATGACGGCATTGCCTATGTCGAACTGGCCCCGACCATGGCCAGCGGCAAGCTCCACATGGAATTCAACTTCAGCGATGGCCAGCAGCGCCGCCGCCAGGAGCTCGACGCCTGGGTTGTTCCGGGTGAGCAGCCCTGGACCGTGGTTGGCCTGGCCGAAGGCACTGTCGGCAAAGGCGCGCGCGGCACTGTGGCCAAGGGCATGGAACGCACCGGCGCTTTCGACAGCGACCTGGGTCAGCATGCCCGCGTGGCTTTCTATGCCAAGGGTCCGGTGGTGAAGGGCCTGCTGCTGACCGCTGCCTATGACAGCGCCAAGCAGAAGGACGACAAGCAGCTGCTCGGCACGATCGATCCGCGCGCTTACTACACTGTCTTCGCCGACGGATCGGATCGCCGCAGCGATGCCGCCAGCCGCGACAAGTTCTACCTCAAGCTGGAAAGCAGCAAGGGCTACGCCATGTATGGCGACTTCGAGGCTGGCTTCGACCAGACCCAGCTGGCCCGCTACAACCGCACCGCGACCGGCCTCAAGGCCGAAGTCAACGCCGGCGGCTTCCACGCCCAGGGCTTTGCCGCCAAGGTTGCGACCACGCACCGCCGCGACGAGATCCAGGGCGGGGGCATTTCCGGTCCCTACCGCCTCTCCAGCCGCGCGCTGATCGCGGGCAGCGAAGTGGTGACCATCGAAGTGCGCGACCGCTTCCGCAGCGAAGTGATCGTCGAGCGCCGCAGCCTGACCCGCTATGTCGATTACACCATCGACCTGCTTTCGGGCACGATCACCTTCAAGGAGCCGGTGCTGAGCCGCGACGCCAATCTCAACCCGCAATTCATCGTGATCGACTACGAACTCGATCCGGCCACGGCCAAGGGCGGCGAATGGAACGGCGGTGTCCGCGCTGACTTGACCGTCGCCAAGGGCGCTCTGCGTGTGGGCGGCAGCGTGATCAGCGACACCAGCGCCAACAACCAGACCCGCACCACCCTGATGGCGCTCGACCTCAAGGCCCGCCTTGGCCTGGCGACCGAAGTGCGCGCCGAATATGCCCGCAGCCACAATCAGGGCAAGCAGGCCGAAGCCATGCTGGTTGAGGTCGAGCATCGTTCCGGCCGGTTCGACCTGCTCGCCTACTTCCGTCAGGCCGACCGCGAGTTTGGTCTGGGCCAGACCAGCGGAGCCGAACTTGGCCGCCGCAAGATCGGTCTGGATGCCCGCGTGCGGATCACCCCCGACCTGTCGGTGGTGACCAGCGGCTGGGTTGACGACAGCCTGACCGACGGCACCCGCCGGGTTGCGGTGCAGACCGGGCTCAACTGGCGCACCGCCAAGGGTGAGGCGCGGATCGGCTATGCCCATTTCAACGACCGCCGCCAGGATGGCAGCCAGGCCAAGAGTGACGTGATCGAAGCCTCGGTCTCGCGCCGGTTCCTCGACAACAAGCTTGAGATCAGCGCCGCGACCAGCTTTGCGATCGGCAAGAGCGAGTCGGTCGATCTGCCCGAGCGCCACCGCTTCACCGCGCGCTATGCGGTCAGCAATGCGGTCAAGCTGGTCGGCACTTACGAAATCGCCATCGGCGAGAGCCTCGATGCCCGCACTGGCCGGATCGGCGTGGAAGTCGCCCCGTGGAGCGGCGGGCGCGTAACCGGCATGCTCGGCCAGCAAGAGCTCAGCGAATTCGGCAAGCGCAGCTTCGCCGCCTTCGGCCTGTCGCAGTCGATCCCGGTGACCAAGACGCTGACGCTCGACGCGACGCTCGATTCAAACCGCACGCTGTCGGGCTTCAACCTCAATGACCTGGTCAACCCTGCGCACCCCGCTTCCAGCGGCGGCTCGATTGGCGCGACCGGAGCCCTGGCCGAAGACTTCACTGCGGTGACGCTGGGCGGCTCGTGGCGCTCGGGCCTGTGGAGCGCGACGCTCCGCGGCGAATGGCGCGATGGCGAGCTGGGCACCCGCAAGGGCGCGACCTTTGGTCTGCTGCGCCAGCTCGGCAATGGCTCGATGCTGGGTACCGGAGCAACCTGGACCAAGGCCGATGCCAGCACCGGCGCGACCACTGAAATGTTCGACGGCGCGATTGCGCTGGCGCATCGCCCGGCCAATTCGGACTTCGCATTCCTCAGCAAGGTCCGGTTCCGTTCGGATATTGTCCACGGCGCGGTCGCAGGCGAAGCCGGGGCCGCAGGGCGTTCAATCTTCACCATCAATGGCGATGCCCGCTCGGACCGCCTGATCGCCAGCGTCTCGGGCGACTGGACCCCGCGCAGCAAGGACGATGGCCAATATGTCCAGCGCCACAATCTGGGCTTCTTCCTGGGCGCCCGCCACAACTTCGACCGCTTCGAAGGCTATGACCTGTCCAGCACTACGGTGCTCGGCGGGCTCGACCTGCGCTATGGCATCGGCGATCACTTCGAAATCGGTGCGATTGGCAACGTGCGCTACAACGTGCAGGACAAGACCGCGCAGTTCTCCTACGGCCCGCAGATCGGGATCTCGCCGACCAAGGATGTGCTGCTGCTGCTGGGCTACAACGTGACCGGCTTCCGCGACCCCGATTTCTCGGCACTGCGCAGCACCGACCAGGGCCTGTTCGCCTCGGTCAAGGTCAAGTTCGACGCCGATACCTTCAGCTTCCTGGGACTGGGGCGTTAAGCAGCACGATCCTCCCCCTCTGGGGGAGGTGGGCCGCCGTAGGCGGGTCGGAGGGGGCAAGTCCTCTATCGCACAGGCCCCCGCCGTCAGCGCTGCGCGCTGCCACCTCCCCCAAAGGGGGAGGATTTGGTGTGACCAAAGGCTGGCCTTAACCGCCCGACTAGGCTCTATTCCTCCAATCCAAGGGGGAATGCCATGAGCGAGAACACTGCACCCGAAGCTGCCGCTACACCTGGCCCGCTGGCCGCCATCGCCATTACCGCGATCATTGTGGTCCTGATCGTCGCCTGGATAGCGATTGCGATCGGCGCCTTGGGGTTGAGCGACACCACGCTGGTCGGGGCCTTCATGTTCCTGTGGTACTGGGCCAATAACGAGCAGATGCAATTCACCCGGCTGGTCCCCGCGATGCTGGGATCGCTGGTCGGGATCGGGATTGCCTGGCTGCTGTGGTACGGCCCCGCGGCCTATGGCGGGGCAGGGCTGGCCGGCGGGCTTGGCGTGCTGATCGTGGCGCTCTATCTCGATATCACCAAGATGGTTCCGATCGCAGTCAACACCGCCACCATGCTGTTCCTCACCCTCGCGGCTGCACCGCTGATCCAGTTGCAGGTCGATTGGCTCGAGCTGGTCAAATCGACCGTGCTGGGCGGGCTGTTCTTTGCGGGGGCGGTCTGGGGCTTGCAGAAGCTGGCGGCAAAGTTCGCTCCTGCAAGTTAATCTTGAGCCAACCCCCTACGCCCGTTCGCATCGAGCGAAGTCGAGATGCCGCGCGCAGTGTCCCGACTTCGCTCGACACGAACGGGAGAGATGATTGAGAATAGGCTTGGCGGACAGGGTGGGATTCGAACCCACGGTGAGCTTGCACCCACGGCGGTTTTCAAGACCGCTGCCTTAAACCACTCGGCCACCTGTCCAGAATTGCCCAAGCCAGACCGAATTTCCCCTCCCCAGCGGGGAGGGGTTGGGGGTGGGGGCTCGACGCCCGAGAGGGCAGAACCCCCATCCCAACCCTTCCCCAACGGGGAAGGGCTATTGCTGTTCGGTCCAATCAGGACAAATCCATTGATCGGGCCGCTAGCCGGTTTCTGGGCGAGCGGCAATTCCCGAATCGCGTGGCATGTGCGATGGTCGGCGCATGAACCTGTTGCGCAACATCAAGCTGGCCGCTCCGCTGGGGCTGGTGACAGCCCTGTTCTCTGCACCGCAGGGCGGGGCGCAGGTGGCGCAACCGGTCGTCCAGCCGCTCGCCGCCGCGCCCGATCCGGCCGATGGCTTTGGCGGTTATCTTGAGCTGGTGCGGGCCAAGGCCCGCGCGCGAGGGGTTAGCCAGCGCAGCATCGATGCCATGACTGACGGGCTGACTTACAATCCGCGCGTGGTCGCGCTTGACCGGGCTCAACCAGGGTCGCGGCCCGGTTCGCCCCCGGCCTTCTGGCCCTATTACCGCAATCACGTCGATGCCGCACGGATCAGTGGTGGACGCGCGATGCTGGATGCCAGTGCGGCAATCGTGCCGCGGATCGAGGCCGAATACGGTGTGCCGGGCAAGATGCTGATGGCGATCTGGGGGCACGAATCCTATTACGGGCGGATCAAGGGCGATTTCGACCTGGCCCGCTCGCTCGCCAGCCTGGCCTATGAAGGGCGCCGCCGGTCCCTGTTCGAAGGCGAATTCCTGGCCTTGCTCAAGATGGCAGACCGGGGCGTGCCGCGCAGCAAGATGGTCGGCAGCTGGGCCGGGGCCTTTGGCAATCCGCAGTTCCTGCCCTCGGTTTACCTTCGCGTCGCGCGCGATGGTGATGGCGATGGCTTTGCCGATATCTGGAACAACCGTGCCGATACCCTGGCCTCGATCGCCAACTATTTCCGCGATGCCGGCTGGCGGCGCGGCGAGCCGTGGGGAGTGCGGGCATCGGTTTCGGCCGAATTCAACCGGGCCGGGCTGGCCGAAAAGCTTCAGGCCCCCAACTGCACCAACGTCCACGCCCGCCATTCGCTGTGGAAGACCGTGGCCGAATGGAAGGCGCTGGGGGTTCAACCGCAAGCCCCGATTGCCGACCAGACCATGGCCACCCTGTTCGAACCCGACGGACCGGGGAATGGTTCATTCCTGTTAACCGGGAATTATCGGGTGATCCTGCATTATAACTGCTCGAACTACTACGCCTTGACCGTGGGGTTGCTTGCAGATGAGATTTCGCGTTGACCAAAGCCTGCCCTTTGCGGCGCTGATCCTTTTGGCCGCTTGTGGCGGCGGAGCGATTGACAGCACTCCCGCGCTGGCTGCCGGGGGGCAGGGTCCTGCCGGTGACTATCCGGTGGTGGTCGGCCCCGCCTATTCGGTGGGCGGCACGACCCATACCCCCGTTGATACGATGAATTTCGACACTGTCGGCCGCGCCGAAGTGGGCGGCGAGGGCGGCAGCACCGTGACCGCCGCGCATCACACCCTGCCGCTGCCCAGCTATGTCGAAGTGACCTCGCTCGATAGTGGCCGCACGATCCTGGTCCGGGTCGAACGGCGCGGACCGATGCAGAGCAATGCCGCGATCGAGCTTTCGCCCGGCGCTGCGACACAATTGGGCCTGGTTGACCAGACCCGCGCCGCTGTGCGCGTGCGCCGGGTCAATCCGATCGAGCCCGAACGCGCGCTGCTGCGTTCAGGCCAGCCTGCTCCGGCGCGGATGGATACGCCCAAGTCGCTGCTGGGCGTGCTGTACCGCAAGCTCGATACCCAGGAAGGCGTGACCCGCCCCGCGCCCGACGCGGCACCGGCCCCTGCGCCGGCTCCTGCACCGGCGCCCGCACCCGTTCCCGCGCCCAAGCCGGACAAGGGCAAGAAACCCAAGCCGGTTCCCGCGCCTGTGCCAGCTCCCGCTCCCAAACCCGCTCCTGCCCCGGCGCCCGCTCCGGCAGCTGTGGCCAAGGGCAAGTTCGTGGTCCAGGTCGGCGCGTTCGCCAATCAGGCCAATGCCAAGGCCGCCGCTGCCAAGACTGGCGGTTCGGCAAGCATGGCCGGCAAGCTCTGGCGCGTGCGGATGGGGCCCTATGCCTCTGAAGCCGATGCCAGGGCCGCCTTGGCGAAGGCCCGGGCTGCAGGCTATAGCGACGCACGAATCCAGCGGGCGGGCTAAAAGCTTAGGCCCCGCCGCTGCGGCGAGGGGCTGAACTTGTTCAACTGGCGTTTCCTGCTGCCAATCGCGCTGGTGCTTTCCGGCGCCACCTCGCAGGCCACCAAGATACCGCCCGACAGGGTACTCCCCGCCGGTGTTGCTGACGCCCGGCTGGCCCCGGTTGCCTTGCTGGCCGACATCTCCTCGGGCCAAATCCTGTTCGCACGCGCGGCCGACAAGCGGATGCTGCCAGCCTCGATGACCAAGGCGATGACTGCACTGGTGGCGTTTGACCTGATCAAGCAGGGCAAGCTGAACGAGGATGCAATCGTGACCGTCAGTCCCGCCGCTGCCCGCCTGGCGGGCAAGGGAACGACGCTCAACCTGCGCACCGGAGAGAAAGTGCGGCTTGGCGACCTGCTGATGGGCACCACCATTGTGTCGGCCAACGATGCCGCAGTGGCTCTGGCTGAAGCTGCCCTCGGTTCCAGCGACACCTTCGTCCAGACGATGAACGCCTATGCCCAGGCGCTGGGGATGGGCGGCAGCCGCTTTGCCAGCGTCAACGGCCTGCCCGATGGCGGCAAGACCTATGTCACTGCCAACGACATGATCCGGCTGGCGACCGCGCTGGTGGCTGAGCATCCGGCGCTCTACCGCAAGTATTTCGGGCACAAGTCGATGATCTGGCGCGGCGGTCGCTACAACAGTCACGATCCCTTTGCCGGGGTGCTGCCCGGGGCCGACGGGATCAAGACCGGCCACACCCGTGAGGCCGGGTTCAATTTCCTCGGCGCTGTGGAGCGCGATGGGCGGCGGCTGGTCTTGGTGATCGGCGGCGCCCCGACCGAAGCAGCGCGGGCCGATGCCTCTCGCGGGTTGGCCGAATGGGGCTATCGCGCTTGGGACAGCCGGGCTTTTCTGACGCCCGGTTATGTCGTCGGCGCCGCAAAGGTGCAGGGTGGCGATGCGCGCGACGTACAGCTTACCGTGCCGCGTGCATTTGCACTGTCACAAGCCAAGGGTCAGGCATCTGAGGTCAGCGGGCGGATTGTCTATCAGGGACCGCTCAAGGCGCCGCTAGCCAAAGGACAACAAGTGGCGCGGCTGGAGATCACGATCCCCGGGCAGCCGGTTTATGCCTTGCCCTTGGTCACGGCAAAGGCTGTCGGCTCCGCCGGAACAATCGACAGGGTCATGGGCGGCCTGCTAGGGCTGCTGGAATGACGCGCGGGAAATTCATAGCTTTCGAGGGCGGGGAAGGGGCGGGCAAGAGTACTCAGGCCCGGCTGCTCGCGGCGGAACTGGAGTCACGCGGCATCGCCTGCGTGGTTACGCGCGAACCCGGCGGCACGCCAGGCGCCGAAGCGATCCGCGCGCTGCTGCTGGGTACCGAAGGGGAAGGGTGGCATCCCCGCGCCGAAGCCCTGCTGTTCGCCGCCGCGCGATCCGATCATGTCGAGCGATTGATTGTGCCCGCTTTGGAGCGCGGCGAATGGGTAATCTGCGACCGCTTTGTCGATTCGAGCCGGGCCTACCAGGGCGCGGCAGGGGGGCTATCGGATGAGGACGTGCTCGCCTTGCACAGCGTCGGCAGCCAGGCCTTGCTGCCTGACCTGACGCTGTTGATCGAAGTCTCGCCCGAGGTGGCTAAGGCCCGCGCCCATGCCCGCGACCTCGGTTCACCCGACCGGATCGGCGGGCGCGATGCAGCCTATCATGCCCGTGTCGCGGCGGCTTTTTCCGCCTTGGCAGACGCCGAACCCGCGCGCTTTGCGCGGATCGACGGCAATGGCGATGCCGAGGGCGTGTTTGGTGACATCCTGGGCACGCTCCAGTCACACTTTGGTGCGCTTTGAAGTCGCTCCACGGCCACGATGAGGCATGGCGTGAGTGGCGCGCTGCCAGCGGCTCCGCGCGGATGCACCATGCGTGGATCCTCTCAGGCGTCAAAGGCCTCGGTAAAGGCCTGTTTGCCCGCGCCGCCGCCGCTCAGCTGGTTGCCGAGGAGGGCGTCAGGCAGCCGGAGGGCGCGGCCCATCCGGACGTGCTGGTGCTCGATCACTTGCCGCTCAACGATGCTGAAGAAGAAAAGAAGGCCGAAGGCAAACCCTTCCAGGTCAAACGCAATATCACCGTTGACCAGATCCGCCGGATGCAGGCCCGGCTGACCACGCGGCCGACACTCGGCAACCGCCGGGTGGTGATCATCGATCCCGCCGACGACATGGAAAAAGGCGCGGTCAACGCGCTGCTCAAGAGCCTTGAGGAACCGCCGGCCGGAACCTATTTCATCCTCGTCGCGCACCGGCTCGGGCGGCTGCTCCCGACGATCCGCTCGCGCTGCCGGATCATGCGGTTCAGTCCGCTCAATGCCGATGAAATAGACGAAATCCTGCGCCGCGAGGAGCCTCAGGCCAATGCCGAAACCCGCGCCGCAGCGATCGCCGCAGCCGATGGTTCGCCCGGTGCGGCCATCGAATTCGTCGAACAGGACCTCGGCAAGCTCCACATCTTGATGCAGCGGCTGATCAATGAGGGCGACGAACACTTCGCCTTGCGCGGCGCGCTGGCTGAAGAGATCGGCGCCCGGCCTGACCGCGACCGCCAGCTTGCCGCGCTCGATCTCGCTCGCGCGGTCGTCTCCGCCGAACTGGGCAAGGACCGTGACCGCGATACCCGCGCGATTGCGGTGCATGGCGAACTGGTCAAGCTGGCCGGGCAACTGCCGACCTACAACTTCGACCCCGGCCTGGTTGCGATGGAACTGGGGGCCTTGCTGGCCTCGCTCGCCATGCCTAGAGAGGCCGCTTGACCTCGTTTCAGAAAGTCCAGACCCGGCCATGGCCGAAAAATACTACATAACCACCGCGATTTCGTACCCCAACGGACGCCCGCACATCGGCCACGCTTATGAAGCGATCGCCGCCGACGTGATCGCGCGCCATCAGCGGATGCAGGGCAAGGACGTGCGGTTCCAGACCGGGACCGACGAACACGGGCTGAAGATGGCCCAGAAGGCCCGCGAGCTGGGAGTGACACCGACAGCACTTGCCGATGAAATGACTCAATATTTCATTGATATGTGCGATGGTCTGAATGTGTCTTATGATGTTTTCCAGCGCACCACCGAGCCGCTCCATCACCTGGCCAGCCAGGAGCTGTGGCGGCGCATGGAGGCCAATGGCGACCTTTACCTCGATCGCTACGAAGGCTGGTACTCGGTCCGCGATGAGGCCTACTACGACGAAAGTGAGCTGATCGAAGGGGAGGGAGGCGAAAAGCTCTCCCCGCAAGGCACTCCGGTGGAGTGGACAGTCGAGGAATCGTGGTTTTTTCGGCTGTCGAAGTATGCGGAGCCGCTGCTGAAGCTCTACAGCGAGCAGCCCAATTTCATCCGGCCCGAAAGCCGCCGCAACGAGATCATGCGCTTCGTTGAGGGCGGTCTGCGCGATCTGTCGGTCAGCCGCACCAGTTTCGACTGGGGGGTCAAGGTGCCTGGCAGCGAACAGCACGTCATGTACGTCTGGGTCGATGCGCTGACCAATTACATTACCGGCCTCGGTTTTCCGGATGAACAGGGCGATTTCGCGAAGTACTGGCCGGCCGATCTGCACCTGATCGGCAAGGACATCACCCGCTTCCACACCATCTACTGGCCGGCCTTCCTGTGGAGCGCCGGGATCGCCATTCCGGAGCACGTGTTCAGCCACGGTTTCCTGCTCAATCGCGGACTCAAGGAATCAAAATCGCTGGGCAATGTCACCGACCCGATGGACCTGGCCGAACGCTTCGGGGTGGACGTGCTGCGCTATTTCCTGATGCGCGAAGTTGCATTCGGGCAGGATGGCAGTTATTCGCCCGAAGCGATTGTAATGCGTGGAAATACTGAGCTTGGAAATGCCTTCGGCAACCTTGTCCAGCGCACGCTGAGCTTCATTGCCAAGAACCTTGAATGGCTGCCCCAGATCGGCGGGCATGACGCGGCTGACAGCGCCTTGTTCGAAGTGGTTGGCAACGCGGTGCAGAAGGCTGTTCCAGCAGCATTTGACGACCTGGCCCTGCAACAGGGGATCGACGCCTGGCTGCAGGCGGTCTTTGCCTGCAACGCCTATATCGACGAACAGGCGCCGTGGACCCTGCGAAAGACCGATCCTGAACGGATGGAAACCGTGCTGGCCACGCTTTACATCTGCATTGCACAGCTTGCGGTGGGCATCCGCGCGGTCACGCCGACAAAGGCCGACGCCTTGCTCGACATGATGGGCATTCCAGTAGAAAACCGGACATATCAGGAGATTGGCGCGCACTGGTACTCGCCGCTGGCCGAAAGCGAGTTCAATCTCGCCGCGCCGAGCCCGTTGTTCCCCCGCCTGGAACTGCCGCCAGAAGACGCCGCCTGATGCTGATCGATTCGCACTGCCACCTGGAATACAAGGGCCTGGTCGAGGACCAGCAGGGCGTGCTGGCTCGTGCCCGCGAGGCTGGCATCGGCGGTTTTCTGTCGATTTCGACCCGTCAGCGCGAGTGGGAGCAAGTGATCGGCACTGCCGAGCGTGAGGCCGATGTCTGGGCCTCGGTCGGGATCCACCCGCACGAGGCCGATGGCCATGCCGATATGGGTGAGGGCGCCCTGCTCGAAGTGGCCGCGCACCCACGGGTGATCGCGATCGGCGAGACGGGGCTTGACTACTACTACGATCATTCCGAGCGCGAGACGCAGAAAGCTTTGTTCCGGCGGCATATTTCGGTCGCGCGCGAAACGGGCCTGCCGATCATCATCCACACCCGCGATGCCGAGGATGAAACCGCTGCGATCCTGGCCGAGGAGATGGAGCAGGGGGCCTATCCGGCCTTGATCCATTGCTTCACCGCTTCGGCCGATTTTGCCCGCAAGGTGCTCGATCTGGGGCTCACGATCTCGCTTTCGGGCATCGTGACGTTCAAGAATGCCAAGGACTTGCAGGCGGTTGCCGCAGAACTGCCCGAAGATCGGATCCTGGTCGAAACCGACGCGCCGTTCCTGGCCCCGGTGCCGCACCGCGGGAGAGTCTGCGAGCCGGCCTTTACCGCCGATACCGCGCGGTTCGTGGCGGGACTGCGCGGCGTTTCGCCTGAGGCGCTGGCCGAAACCACGACCCGCAACTTTGCGCGGTTGTTCACGAAAGCGGGTCTGTGAAAGTCCTGATCCTGGGCAGCGGCACTTCGACAGGGGTTCCCAGGGTCGGCAACGATTGGGGCCAATGCGACCCTGCGGAGCCCAAAAACCGCCGCTCGCGCGTCTCGATCATGGTCGAGAACGACGAAGGCAAGCGGCTGCTGGTCGATACCTCGACTGATCTGCGGATGCAGCTGCTCACCCAGGAAATCGACCGGATCGATGCGGTGTTCTGGACCCATGAACATGCCGACCACTGCCACGGGATCGATGATCTACGGGTGCTGCGCTATGGCCGTGCCGGGCCGATCCCGGGCTTTGCGCAGAGCGAAATCGCCCGGATCCTGCGCGCGCGGTTTGGTTATGTCTTTGCCGGACAGCACGGTTATCCGACATTGATCGAACTCGATACGCTGGACCGGATACGGATGTGCGCCGGGTTTGGCGTGCGCCACTGCCAGATGCCGCATGGGCCGTCTGAAACGACCGGGTATCGGTTCGATTATGACGGTAAATCTATTGCTTACGCGACAGACTTCAGTGCGATTACGCGCGAAATGGTCGATCTGTTCGACGGCGTCGATGTGCTGGTCAGCGATTGCCTGCGCCGCGATCCGCATCCAACGCATGCACATCTGGCCATGGCGCTGGAGCTGATCGAGGCCTGCCGGGCGCGCAAGGGCGTGTTGACGCATCTCGACAAGAGCCTCGATTATGCCACCTTGCAGGCAGAAGTACCGCCGCATGTGCTGGTGGGCTATGATGGTTTGGAGGTTTCGGCATGCTAACGACCGCCGCAGTTGTCTCGTTGATCGCGTCACTGGGTTGGCTGGTGCTCAACTGGCAAGCTTACAAGTCTGATGCGCGCGCGGCTGGGTGGAGTCGGTCGACTCAATTCCAGATGGTCTTGATCTGGGTCGCAATCATTGCCGGGTTGGCGCTGATTTTGGACCGGTTTTGGCTGTGAGGGACCTCGCGGGCCTCGATATCATTTAACATAATATATATTATCATTCTGATATGTCCGAACCAGCAATAGCCCCTCTCAGCCGCCTCCTCGCGATCATGGCCCGCTTGCGCGATCCGCAGCGCGGCTGCGAATGGGATCTTGCGCAAAGCTTCGCCACGATCGCGCCGTACACGATCGAGGAAGCTTACGAAGTGACCGACGCAATCGAACGCGGCGACATGGCGGCGCTCAAGGACGAACTTGGCGACTTGCTGCTCCAGATCGTGTTCCACGCGCGGATCGCCGAGGAAGCCGGCCTGTTTGCTTTCGCAGACGTGGCCGATGCAATTTCAGCCAAAATGGAAGCGCGCCATCCGCACATTTTCGGCGATGCGCCCGATCTCGGCCAAAGCCGCGAGGAACGCTGGGAGAAGCTCAAGGCCGACGAACGCGCAGCCAAAGGCGCCGCCAGCGCACTAGACGGGGTCGCCCTCGCCCTTCCAGCCTTGATGCGCGCCGAGAAACTGCAGAAGCGCGCGGCGCGCCACGGGTTTGACTGGCCCGATACGATCGGCCCGGCAGCAAAGGTTTATGAGGAGGTCGAAGAGCTTGCCGTCGCCGGAACAGATGCGGAACGCGTTGAAGAAGCCGGAGACTTGCTGTTCGCCGCAGTCAATCTGGTGCGCGCCCACGGGATTGCCCCCGAAGATGCCCTGCGCGCCGCCAATCTCAAATTCGAACGCCGGTTCAGGGCAATGGAAGCTCTGGCAGCGAACCGCGGAGAGGATTTCGCCGCCCTGACGCTCGACCAGCAGGAAGAGCTGTGGCAATCGGTCAAAGGTTCAGAGCCGCGAAAAGCGCCCTAACTCACGCGGTTCCAACCGAACTTCAAGCCGCCGCAGCGGACCGCGTTCGTCTTCTCCGGCCTCCGCTTCGCTCACTACCTCGCCGTGCGCATGCAGCCACGCCAGCCGCTGACCATCGCTGACCGGCAGGACAAAACTGTGCAGCCGCGCGCCCTGAGTGAGCAACCTGCTGACCGCTTCGAGCAATTCAGGGCAGCCCTCCCCGGTCAAGGCGGAGACCGGCACGATCACTTCGTCCGGGTGCGCGGCGACTTGCTCTTTCAGCTCGGCCGCACGATCTTCGTCGAGCAGGTCCCACTTGTTCCAGGCCTCGACAATCGGCACGCTCGGTGTTGCGCCTTCGTCTTCAATCAGGCCCAGTTCGCCCAGCACCTCAAGCACCATCCGCCTTTGCGCGGCGGTGTCGGGATTGGCGATATCGCGGACGTGGACCACCACGTCGGCGGCAGTGACTTCTTCCAGCGTGGCGCGAAAGGCTGCCACCAACTGCGTCGGCAGGTCGGAAATGAACCCCACAGTGTCCGACAGGATCGCCTTGTCCACCCCCGGCAAACGGATCCTCCGCATGGTCGGATCGAGCGTGGCGAACAGCAGGTCCTCGGCCATCACCCCGGCCCCGGTCAGGCGGTTGAACAGCGTGCTTTTTCCGGCATTGGTATAGCCCACCAGCGCGATCACCGGCCAGGGTGCCTTTTCGCGGCGGCTGCGGTGGAGCCCACGGGTTCGGCGGACCTGCTCAAGCTCGCGGCGCAACTTCGCCATGCGGTCACGGATAAGGCGGCGGTCGGCTTCGATCTGGGTTTCGCCCGGGCCGCCGAGGAAGCCGAAGCCGCCGCGCTGGCGTTCCAAGTGGGTCCAACTGCGCACCAGCCGCCCGGCCTGGTAATCGAGGTGGGCGAGTTCAACCTGCAAGCGCCCTTCGGCGGTCGCGGCGCGTTCGCCGAAGATCTCCAGGATCAGGCCGGTCCGGTCGATCACCTTGCGCTTGAGCTTTTCCTCCAAATTGCGCTGCTGGATCGCGCTGAGCGAGCCATCGACGATCACCAGGTCGGCCTCGCCCATGTTGCAAGCGACGTCGATGTTCTGGATCTGCCCTTCGCCGAACAGCGTGCCGGCGCGTGCCTCGCGGATCGGGATGGCAAAGGCATCGGTCACGACCAGTCCGATTGCCAGCGCCAGGCCCTTTGCCTCTTCAAGCCGGGCAGCAGTATCGACCCCTGCCCCGCCCTTCACCCGGAACTCCGGATACACGACAACAGCCCGCGCGCCGCGGGTTACCTCGCCATCGGTTTCTTCGCCAAAGATCAGACTTCTTCGCCTTCGTCGGCATCGCCCATCAGATCGACCGGGCCGAGCGGCTGGATCGTCGAGACGGCGTGCTTGTAGGCGAGCTGGACATAGCCTTCGCGCTCCAGCAGCATGCAGAACAGGTCATAGGCCGCGACCCGGCCCTGCAGCATCACCCCGTTGACCAGGAACATGGTGACCTGGACCTCGGCCTGGCGCACGCTGGACAGGAACACGTCCTGCAGCAGCCGCACTTTCTTGCCGCCCTCGGCCGCGCCATTGAACTGGCGAACATCGATCGGCTGGCTGGGCATGATCGTCGAGATCGCGTGCTTGTAAACCAGCTGGGCCTGGCCATCGCGGCGCAGCAGGATCGAGAAATTGTCAAACCAGGTGACGATCCCCTGCAGCTTGACGCCCTTGACCAGGAACATGGTCACCGGGGTCTTGTTCTTGCGGAGCAGATTGAGGAACTGGTCCTGAAGGTTCTGGCCTTTGGCCGCAGCGGGTGCGGGTGCATCGGCTGCCGGTTCGGCTTCGGCCTTCTCGGCGCGGGGGCGCGCAGTCAGGGTGCGAGAGGTCATCGTTGTGCTCCTTCTTGTTGGCGGCCGCTTGTGCGGTCCGCAATCTGGCCCCTCCTGCGATTGAGGGGCCGTATTCCTGAGGTTCTTACTTAGTCCGCTTTGATCCTAGGGTAAACGGCATTTTCGTGACCATTTCTTGTCACGCCTCAAGCGCGCCTTCTTCGTCCTCCTCATCCTCGCGGCGATCGACCATGCCCAGCAGCTTGAGCTTGCGGTGCAAGGCCGAGCGTTCCATCCCGATGAAGCTGGCGGTGCGCGAGATATTGCCCGAGAACCGCTTGATCTGGACCTTGAGGTATTCGCGTTCGAAATTCTCGCGCGCCTCGCGCAGCGGCACCCCCATCAACGAGGGCAAACCGTTGTCGCCTGAGATCCGGCCCGAAACCACTTCGGCCGGTAGCATGTCGGCCTCGATCCGGGCGAGCTTGTCGCGCGGGGTGAGGATAATCGTGCGTTCGACCACATTGCGCAGCTGCCGCACATTGCCGGGCCATTCATAGCTTTGCAGCGCGGCCAGGGCTTCGGGGGTGACTTCGGGCGGCGGGACGCCCTGGTCGGCGGCAAAGCGGGCAAAGAAGTGATCGACCAGCGTCGGGATATCGTCGCGCCGCTCAGCCAGCGAGGGGATCGAAACCGGGACCACGTTAAGCCGGTAGAACAGGTCCTCACGGAAGCGCCGCTCGGCAATCTCCTTTTCCAGATCGCGCGCGGTGGAGGATACCACCCGCACATCGACCCGGATCTGGCGGTTGCCGCCCATCCGCACGAACGACTGGTCGGTCAGCACCCGCAAAATCCGCGCCTGGGTGGACAGCGGCATGTCGGCCACTTCGTCGAGGTAGAGCGTGCCGCCATCGGCCATTTCAAGCAGGCCGGCCCGCACCAGCTTGCCCCCGGCCTCTTCGCCAAACAGTTCCTGTTCAAAGCGTTCGGGCGTGATCCGCGCCGAATTGACCGTGACAAAGGCCCCGTTCGAGCGACCGCTCCAGCTGTGCAGCAGCCGCGCGGCCACTTCCTTGCCCGATCCCGCCGGGCCGCTGATCAGCAGACGGCTGCCGGTGTTGGAAACCCGCTTGAGCGTCGCGCGGACCTGGTTGATCGCGGCCGAATTGCCGGTGAATTCGTCCGAAGTGACAAAGCCTTCGCGCAGCCGGGCATTTTCGCGGCGCAGCCGTTCGGTTTCGGTCGCGCGGCCAACCAGCAGCAGCAGGCGTTCGGCCTCGAACGGCTTTTCGATGAAATCCATCGCTCCGCGGCCAATCGCCGAAACCGCGGTGTCGATATTGCCGTGACCGGAGAAAATGATCACCGGCAGCTCGGGCTCGCGGCTCTTGATTGCGTCGAGCACTTCGAGGCCGTCCATCGGACTGCCGTGGAGCCACACGTCGAGCAGCACCAGGCTGGGGCGCCGCTCGTCGATCATGTCCAGCGCGCTGCCGCTGTCACCAGCGGTGCGGCATTCATAGCCTTCATCGCTCAGCACGCCGGCCACGAGATCGCGGATATCGCGTTCGTCATCGACGATCAGAATTTCGAGCGCCATTCAATTACCCTCTATTTCATTCATTCCGCTGCTTCCGGCTTTTCCTGCCGGTCGAGCGGATCGCGCGCAAAGCGCATGGTCACGACGGTCCCCTGGGTTTCAGCGGCGGTGAACTGAATTTCGCCGCCGTGTTCCTCAATGATCTTCTTGACGATCGCCAGCCCCAGCCCGGTGCCTTTGTCGCGCGTGGTGACATAGGGCTCCATGATCCGCTCGCCGTCTTGCGGCAGGCCAATTCCGTTGTCGGCCACACAGACCAGGACGTCTTCCGGTCCGCCCTTGATCGTAACGCTGATCCGCCCGCGATAGTCTGCGTCCTCGCTCTTTTGCCGCGCCTCGACCGCCTCGACCGCGTTCTTGAGCACATTGGTCATCGCCTGGCCGAACTGGTGACGATCGCAGGCGATGATCCCAAGGTTCGCATCGGCGGCGAAGGCAAAGTTGATATCGGGCCTGGCCACTTCCTGCAGGAACAAGGCCTGCCGGGCCAGATCGACCGGGTCTTCGCCGCGAAACAGCGGTTTGGGCAGGCGCGCGAAGGACGAGAATTCATCGACCATCCGGCGCAGTTCGCCGACCTGGCGGATGATCGTGCCGGTCAGTTCCTCGAACAGATCGCTGTCGGCGATCACTTGCTTGGAATAGCGCCGCTTGAGCCGCTCGGTGGCAAGCTGGATCGGGGTCAGCGGGTTCTTGATCTCATGCGCGATACGCCGCGCCACGTCGGACCAGGCAGCCTGGCGCTGGTCGATCAGCTGGCGAGTGATGTCTTCGAAGGTCACCACCAATCCGGTCGCCGAACGGGTCGATTTGACCGCCAGCGTGAGCAGCTCGCTCCCTTTGGAGAACTGAACGATCCCGCCCTCCTCGCCGCTGGCGGCCAGCGCGGCGATTTGCGGGGCGACCTGGGACAGTTCGGTCCCGATCGGCACTTCGGCATCGCGTTCGAGCAGCAATTTCTGCGCCGATCCGTTCATCAACCGGATCTCGCCTTCAGCATTGGTGCTGATGATCCCGGCGGTCACCGATTCGAGCACGGCTTCCATGAAAGCGCGGCGTTCGTCGAGTTGCTGGTTGGCACCAAGCAGCGCGTGGTTCTGCCGTTCGAGCTGCTGGGTCATGCGGTTGAAGGCGCGGTTGAGCAGGCCGATTTCGTCGGCGCCGGTGCGCCCTTCGACCCGCATCGAGAAGTTGCCCGAGCCGACCTCACGCGCGGCATCGACCAGATCGTAGAGCGGTTTGACTTGCCGGTCGGCAAAGCGCAGCGCGAACCACACCGACAGCCCGACCAGCGCCAGGCTGGCAACAAACAGCGCCACATTGAAGCGCAGTTGCTGGATCCGGGTGCGCTGGGTCAGCTCGTCATAGGCGCGCACGATGTTCTGGGCGTATCCGGCTGAGAGCAGGTCGCTCTTGCGCTCGGTATAGAGGTAGAGCCCCGCCCTGCGGTCAATCGGGGTGACCGCCTGGATGCTCTTGGCCGAAGAGTTGACCACGATCCGCTCACCCCGGTCGAGCTGGCGCAGCACTTCGTTCGAAACGTTTTCGGACAAGGGCTGCGGGCCGCTCGCCACCGCCTGGCGCCGCAGCAGGCCATCGCGCCCTTTGACCAGGATCACCGATTCATCGAGCTTGCGGTTGTGGACATTGTACGAAAACATTTCCGGAAATGCCGGACTGTCAAAGCCATCGTGGGTCAGAAAGTCGGCGATATCGGCCGACATCGCCAGCGTTTCGTACTCCATGTCCTTCTTGATCTGCTCGGAATAGCCGATCGCCAGCTGGTTGGCGTTTTCCAGCAGCCCGCGCGACTTGTCAGAGAACCAGAATTCCACCCCTGACTGGAACAAGAACGAGGCGAAAATCACCACGAGCAAGGTCGGAACCGCCGAAATCAGCGAGAACAGGAACACCAGGCGGACGTGCAACTGCCCGCTGCGGCCGATCTCTTCCTGGGCGCGTTGCAGGGCGAGCCGCCGGCCCAGCAGCACCAGGATGCCCATCGCCGGGACCAGCGTGCCGACCAGCAGGATCGAAGTCAGCTCGGTCGGCAGCAATTGCCCGCGCCCGGCCTGGGCCTGGAAGGCGTACCAGGTGATCCCGGTCATGGTCAGGAAAGCAACGACCGAGCCAATCTCAAGAATTCGGAACAGGTTGGAGCGGCGCACCGTGACTTGCGCCCGGCGCCAGAGACGCGCCCAGGCCTTGCGGCGGTCCGGCGTGCGGTCCAGAGGGCGGGCTTGCTCCATCGTTGCGATAATACAACACTACTGTTGCAAAGTTGCAAGGTGTTTCGGTGTCAGGGTTGAAGTTCGCCCGGATCAATCGCCAGTTCGGTCAGGCGCTTGCGCAAGGTGTTGCGGTTTATGCCCAAATGCTGCGCGGCGCGGAGCTGGTTTCCGCCGGTCTGGCGCAGCACTTCGATAAACAGTGGACGTTCAAACGCCGCCAGCGCGGCATCATAAACCTGCCCAGCGGTGGGGCGATTCTCGCCAAGCCAGCTGACTACAGCCGCATCGAGGCCGCCTTGTTCGCCCAAGGAACTGCTGGTTGGTACACTGGCGAGCAGCGGTTCAAGCCCTTCGGCATCGACCAGATCCTCGCGCGCCAGCAGCGCCATGCGGTAGATGAAATTGCGCAGTTCGCGGACATTGCCGCGCCACGGCTCGCTGGCGAGTACCATGGCGGCGTCTTCGGACAGACGTCGACGCGGGAGCCCTTCTCCGGCTGCCTGTTGCAGGAAGTGCCGGGCCAGCGCGGGCACGTCGTCAGCCCGTTCGCGCAGCGGCGGCAAAGTGATCGGCACCACATTGAGCCGGTAGAACAGGTCCTCACGGAAAGTCCCGGCGGCGATCATCGGTTCCAGGTCCTTGTTGGTCGCGGCCACGATCCGGACATCGACCGCCACTTCCTCGCGCCCGCCAACCCGGCGGATCCGCCCCGATTGCAGCGCGCGCAGCAGGCGGGTCTGGGCATCGAGCGGCATGTCGCCAATCTCGTCGAGGAACAGTGTGCCGCCCTGGGCCTGTTCGAACTTGCCGGCGTGACGCGCGACCGCGCCGGTGAAGGCGCCCTTTTCGTGCCCGAACAGTTCGCTTTCGATCAGCTCGGCGGGGATTGCGGCGGTGTTGACCGCCACGAACGGCCCGGCCTTGCGGTGGCCAAGCTGGTGGATCGCTTCGGCGACCAATTCCTTGCCGGTGCCGCTTTCGCCCAGCACCAGCACGGTCAGATCGTTGCGCAGCACGCGGGTGATCATCCGGTAGACCGCTTGCATCGGCGCCGAGCGCCCGACCAATGGCAATCCGGCAACCGGAGCGTCTTCCTCCCCTCCCCCGCGCGCCGAGGCATTGCCGACCGCCTGGCGCACCGTGCGGGCCAGTTCGTCGATATCGAAGGGCTTGGGGAAATACTCGAACGCGCCGGTATCACTGGCGCGCACCGCGGTATCGAGCGTGTTCTGGGCCGAGAGGATAATGATCGGCATCCGGGGGGCCGCTTCGCGTACCGCGCCCAGCGTCTCGATCCCGTCACCATCGGTCAGCATCACGTCGGTGACCAGGGCATCATAAGCCCGTTCACCCAGCAGCCGGTCACGCTCGGCGATCGAATCGCAACCGGTTACGGCAAAGCCCTCGGCCTCCAGCGCGGCGGTGATCACCAGCGCAATCGAGACATCGTCTTCAACCAGCAGCACGCTCATGCCGCTTCCTCCCGGCTGGGTTTGCGGCGCTCTTCAGCCAGCGGCAGGTGCACACGGAAATGAGTCCACCCGGCCGCCTCGTCGCGGTCATGGGTGATGCGCCCGTTCATGTCGGCCACCAGACGCCGGACCAGGGCGAGGCCAAGCCCCTGCCCGCTCTTCTTGCCGGTCACGAAGGGTTCGAAAATGTGATCGCGCAGCACTGGATCGATCCCGGGGCCATTGTCGCTGACCCGAAGCTCGATCGGCAAGCGCACCGGCTGGCCATCGGCGCTGCGGTGGAGCTGAAGGCCGCTGGCAAAGCGGGTCCGTACCGCGATTCTGGGTTCGTCGCGGGAACGGACGGCATCGGCGGCATTGGCGAGCAAGTTGATCAACACCTGGACCAGCGCATCGCCATTGCCCAGCACCGCGGGCAGCGAGGGGTCAAACTCTTCGGCAATCGGGGGCGATTTACCGCTGGCCTCAATTACCGCGCGCGCCCTACGGACGGCTTCATGGAGGTTGCAAGGGGCGAGGTCAGGTACGGTCCGGCGCGAGAGCGACTGCATCTGGTCGATCAGCTTGGCGATCCGGTCCACTTCGTCGGCGATCAGGCGGGTCATGGCGAGGTCACTGCCGTCGAGCTTGCGCCCCAGCAGCTGCGCCGCACCGCGAATGCCGGCCAGCGGGTTCTTGATCTCATGCGCCAGCACTTCGGGCGCGCGCAGCATCGAATCCTCGCCCGAGGACTGCGTTTCGCGCATCGCTTCGGCGCCGCCGATGTCGTGGATGGTCAGCACTTGCCAGCCCGGCTGGTCGATCACCGGCGCCACGGTCACATCAACCCGGCGCGGCCCTTGCCCCAGCACGCGGATCCCCGTTGCCCGCGCCGAAAGCTGGGCGTCGGTTTCGGCCAGGCGTTCGGCCAGACGCTCTTCGTCGAAGACCAGCAATTCGCCCAGTGGACGCCCTTCAAACCGCCGGAACGATTGGCCCAGCAATTGCTCCGCTGCCGGATTGGCCGCCGCCACTGTCTGCCCCGGCGCCAGCACCACTACCGCGTGCGGCAGACTGGCTAGCTGGCGCAGCGGATCGAGCATCAGGCCGCGGCCCGGCTGAGGAAGGGGCCGTAGAACTCGGTCAGTTCGCGCATCACATCCTCAGCGTCTTCGATGAAGTTGACCTTGTTGCGGAATGCCGCCGATGCGGGGAGCCCGCGGGTGTACCAGGCCAGGTGCTTGCGGGCCATGCGCACGCCGGTGTGCTCGCCGTAATGATCGAGCATCCAGCGGTAGTGTTCCAGCACCAGGTCGAACTGGGTGTCGAGATCGGGATCGGCCAATTCCTGCCCGGTCTTGAGCCAGTGCATCACCTGCGCAAGGAACCACGGCCGCCCATAGGCCCCGCGGCCGATCATCAGCCCATCGGCGCCCGATTGCGCGAGCGCCTTGGCACTGTCTTCGATCGTGCAGATATCGCCGTTGACGATCACCGGGATCGAGACCGCATCCTTGACCGCGCGCACGAAGGCCCAGTCGGCATCGCCGCGGTACATCTGGTTGCGGGTGCGGCCGTGGACGGTGACCATTTTCGCGCCCAGGTCCTCGGCGATCCGCGCCAGTTCGGGGGCGTTGAGGCTGTCATGGCACCAGCCCATGCGCATCTTGACTGTCACCGGGACTTTGACCGCCTTGACCGTGGCCTCGATCAGCTTGGTCGCCAGCGGAATGTCGCGCATCAGCGCCGAACCGGCGTCGCCGTTGACCACTTTCTTGACCGGGCAGCCCATATTGATGTCGATGATCGCCGCGCCGCGATCCTCAACCAGCTTGGCGGCCTCGGCCATTTGTGCGGGCTCGCAGCCAACCAGTTGCATCGAGACCGGATCTTCGCACACGTCCCACATCGCCTTTTGCACCGACTGGCGGGTTTCGCGGATCGCAGCCGGGCTCGCGATCATCTCGGTGACATTGAGCCCCGAGCCAAAGCGGCGCACCATGCGGCGAAACGGCAAGTCAGTGACGCCGGTCATCGGCGCGAGGATCACCGGGCAATCGATCTGCACCGGGCCGACCTGGATCGGCGAGAGAATGGTCGGAACGGGAAGAGTCATTGCTGCTGCCTAAAATTTAGGCAGCACATAGGGAATTGCCCCGGCGAGAGCAAGCCTATACCGCGTTGCAACATGAACGAAGCCCCACCCCTGCCCCGCACCGCCGCCGTGATCGTCGCGGCCGGGCAAGGCTTGCGCGCGGGCCAGCCGGTTCCCAAGCAGTTCGCGCAATGGCGCGGCAAGCCGGTGGTGCGGCATTCGGCAGAGGCGCTGGCGGCTGCTGGGATCGCGCCAATCGTGGTTGCGATCCCTGAGGGCGGCGAGGAATTGGCCCAGCAGGCACTGGCCGGGATTGCTGGTGTGCGATTGGTCATCGGCGGTGCCACGCGGCAGGAATCGGTGCGCAAGGCTCTCGAAGCACTCGAAGGCGAGGCCCCTGCCCTGGTGCTGATCCACGATGCCGCGCGGCCGCACTTGCCCGGCGCAGTGATCGAGCGGCTTATCGCCGCGCTGGCCCAGCATCCCGGCGCAATCCCGGTGCTGCCAGTAGTGGACAGCCTGACCGAAGCCAGCGGTGACTTCATGGGCCAGCCCGCCAACAGAGAGGCGCTGCGCCGGGTGCAGACCCCGCAAGCCTTCCGCTACGCAGAAATTCTGGCCGCACACCGCACATGGACAGGGGCGCTCATGGCCGGCGACGATGCCCAGGTTGCCCAAGCCGCCGGGCTTTTGGTCGCGCTGGTTGAAGGAGACGAGAAGCTGCACAAGCTGACATTCGCGGGCGATTTCTCCGCTGACCTGCCCCCGGTCCGGATCGGAACCGGCTATGACGTCCACCGCCTGGCCGATGGCGAGGAGCTGTGGCTGGGCGGGGTCAGGATCGACCATCCGCGCGGGCTTGCCGGGCACAGCGATGCCGACGTGGCGGTGCATGCGCTGGTCGATGCCATTCTGGGCGCGATCGGCGCGGGCGATATCGGCAGCCATTTCCCGCCCAGCGATCCGCAGTGGAAGGGCGCGAGCTCTGACCGCTTTTTGGCTCACGCGGTGAAACTGGCCGCCGAGGCTGGCTACCGGATCGGCAATGTCGATCTGACAATCATTTGCGAGGCTCCCAAGATCGGCCCGCACCGCGAGGCGATGCGGGCGCGACTGGCTGACTTGCTTGGCTCCCCGCTTGCCGCAGTCAGCGTCAAGGCGACCACCACCGAGCGGCTCGGCTTTACCGGGCGCGGTGAAGGGATCGCGGCGCAAGCGGTAGCCACCTTGTTGGCAAACTGATCTTTCGCGCTGGAATTCATCGCAGATTCACGGCAGAGCCATCACCAAGAGGTTTTCTCAGACTCGAAAGCGAATCCATGACCCAGCACGCCAAGTCCATCGCCGGTGCCCTCGCCCTTGCCGCCGTGACCTTGCCCAGTGTGGCCCAGGCAGCGACCGTGCCGTGCATGACCAAGCCCGAACTGCGCGGGATGGTGGCCTATATGCTGCCGTTCGTGGTCGATTCGGTGATCGAAAAGTGCTCGGCAACCGTGTCCAAGGATTCGTTCATGGCGACCCGCGCGCCCGCACTGTCGAAAGAACTGACCACGGGCCAGCCCGCCGCCTGGCCAATGGCCAAGCGCGCCTTCCTGAAGTTCAGCGGTGATACCGACAAGGAAACTGCGGCAATGATGGATTCGATGCCCGAAACGGCAATGCGGCCGCTGCTTGAAAGCGTGATGACCCAGGAATTCACCAGCAAGATCAAGACCAAGGATTGCAAGGATATCGACGCCGTGCTGGGCACCCTCGCCCCGCTGCCGGCCACCGGGTTCGTCGATCTGATTACCGAAGTGGTGGTGATCGGCGCGCGCGAAGACAAGGAAATGCGGGTCTGCGAGGTCTGAGTTTGCAGCCATGAGTGCAACCCTGCTTCCAACCGAGCTGGCCGAGCTGGCCGCGCGCGTCGTGGCTGAGAACCGCGCTGCGGGCCGCACCGTCGCCTTGGCGGAAAGCTGCACCGGCGGGCTGGTCTGCGCCGCGCTGACCGAGATCCCCGGCTCTTCGGCAGTGCTCGATCGCGGCTTTGTGACCTATTCGAACGAGGCCAAGCAGGAATCGCTGGGGGTCGCGAACTATGTGATCGAAACCTTCGGCGCGGTTTCGATCGCGTGTGCCTGGGCGATGGCGCAAGGCGCCCTGAAGAACAGCAATGCCGATGTTGCGGTGGCGATCAGCGGGATCGCCGGGCCGGATGGCGGCACTCCCCAGAAGCCGGTCGGGACGGTGGTCTTTGCCCGGGCGGTACGTGGTGAAGAAGAGGTTCTGGCCGAGGAACGCTGGCTCGATGCTCCCGACCGCGTCGGGGTGCGGCATCAGGCCGCGCTGGTCGCGCTGGAGCTGTTGCTGCCGTAAAGCGCATTGGCGCGGTCTTCAAAGGCGCCGACCATCTTGCGGAAGGCCCGGTCAAAATACTGGCCCGCGAGCTTTTCGAACATGGCATTGCGGAAGGTGAACTGGACTGTGAAGTCCACTTCGCAACCGCCTTCGATCTCACGAAAATGCCAGTCATTGTCCAGATCGCGCATTGGCCCGTCGAGGTAGTGGACCTTGATTTCGAGCGGGCGCACCTTGAGCACCCGCGAGGTAAACTTCTCGCGAAGCGCGTTGAAGCCCACCAGCAGGTCCGCGATCATCTCATGCTCGTTGTCCGAACGGACCCGGGCACCGACGACCCAGGGCAGGAATTCGGGATAGCGCGCGACATCGGCCACCAGATCGAACATCTGTTCGGCGCTGTAGGGCAGTTGCCGGACTTCGCGGATCCCCGGCATCAGAGCTTGGCGGCCGCCCGGTCAGCCTGCGCCTGGCGCGCCGCGCGCATGGCCTTGAAATCGTCGCCGGCATGATAGCTTGAGCGGGTCAGCGGGCTGGAAGCGACCTGCAGGAAGCCCTTGGCCCGGGCGATCGAGCCGTAAGCGTCAAATGTCTTGGGTTCGACGAATTCCATTACCCGCGTGTGCTTGGGCGTGGGCTGAAGGTACTGACCCATTGTCAGGAAATCGATCCCGGCGCTGCGCATGTCGTCCATCACCTGGTGGACTTCCAGCCGCTCCTCGCCCAGCCCCAGCATGATCCCGCTCTTGGTGAAAATCAGCGGATCGTGGTGCTTGACCTCTTCGAGCAGCCGCAGCGAGGCATAGTAGCGCGCACCCGGACGGATCGTGGGATAGAGCCGCGGCACGGTTTCCAGGTTGTGGTTGTAAACGTCCGGCCCGGCCGCGACGATGGCTTCGACTGCGGGGCGCATCTTGCCGCGGAAATCGGGGGTCAGGATCTCGATCGTGGTCTGCGGGGTATTGGCCCGCAGCGCCTCGATCACCTTGACGAACTGCCCGGCCCCGCCATCGGGCAGGTCATCGCGGTCCACCGAAGTGATCACGATATGCTCCAGCCCCAGCTTGGCGGCGGCAATCGCGACGTGTTCGGGCTCAAGCGGGTCAACCGCGCGGGGCATCCCGGTCTTGACGTTGCAGAAGGCACAGGCGCGGGTGCAGACATCGCCCAGGATCATCACGGTCGCGTGCTTCTTGGTCCAGCATTCGCCGATATTCGGGCAAGCCGCTTCCTCGCACACGGTGTTGAGATTGAGGTCGCGCATCAGTTGGCGGGTTTCGCCATAGCCCTTGCTGGTCGGGGCCTTGACCCGGATCCAGTCCGGCTTGCGTTGACGCTGCGGCGCGGGGGCGTTCGAAAGGTCGTTCATGGCGCCCAGATAGGCGCAAGAGGCCGGGGTTGCCAGTCGGAATTTGCAAGGCCACAAGCGCGCCCATGACCACGGATTCGCCAAGCGGACTTGACCGCCTGATCGCCGGCTATCGCCGCTTTCGCAGCACCGGCTGGGCCCCCAATCATGAACGGTGGGCCGCCTTGCGCGAAGGCCAGGAGCCCGATGTGATGGTGATTGCCTGCTCTGACAGCCGGGTCGATCCCTCGCAGATCTTCGATGTCGATCCGGGCGAAATCTTCGTGGTCCGCAATGTCGCCGCGATGGTCCCGCCGTTTGAGACCACACCCGGCCACCACGGCGTTTCCGCCGCGCTCGAATTTGCCGTGCAGTTCCTCAAGGTCAAAGAAATCGTGGTTGTGGGCCACGGGATGTGCGGCGGCTGCAAGGCCGCGCTGACCCAGGAAATGCACGGCAGCGAGCCCGGCGAAGGCGGCTTCATTGCCGACTGGATCGGCATGCTGGATGAGGCCCGCGCCGAAGTGGCGGCGCTTCACGGCACCGAAGGCCGCGCTGCCGAACGGGCGATGGAGCAGGCCGGGGTCAGGGTCAGCCTGGCCAACCTGCGCACGTTCCCTTGCGTCCGCCAGAAGGAACGCAGCGGCGAGCTGCGGCTGACCGGGGCGTTCTTTGCGATCTCGGACGGATTGCTGCATGTGCTGGATGAAGCCAGCGGTGCATTTGGGCCGGTTGAATAGAACACGATGACATTGCTTATAATCGCATAGCCCTTCCCCGTTGGGGAAGGGTTGGGATGGGGGTTCCACGCTGGCGTCGAGCCCCCACCCCCGACCCCTCCCCGTTGGGGAGGGGAGAATATCGCATCAACCCAAATTTCATTGTGCTCCAGACAAACGAAAAGGGCGGCAGTTGCCTGCCGCCCTTCCGGTTCTTGTTGGCCGGTGGCTTACTTGCCGGCGGCCTTGTTCTTGACATAGGAGGTCCACAGCTGGGCAATCGGCGCGCGGGCGTCGGTTACCTTGGCGAAGTTGGCCTCGGCATCGGCCCACTTGCCCTGATCGGCCTGGGCAATGCCCATGCGCAGCTGCACGCGGGTGGTATCGACCCCGGGCTTGCCCAGCGCAATCGCGTACATCGCCTCGGCCGTGGCGGCATCGTCATAGCTCAGATAGGCATCGCCTGCCGCTGCTGCCGTAGCCGCCGTGGCGCCCGCCGCGCGGGCGTCCTTCTGAAGCGCAGCCAGCGAGGCCTTGTCGGGCCCGATCCGGCTGGTGGCCTGGGCCTTGGCATCGGTCACGAACTGATCGGCGGGGTTAAGCTTGCCCGCGGCCAGGCCCTGGTTGATTATCTTGAGCGCTTCGCCGGGCAAGCGGCGCGGGTCGGCAGCCTGGATGTAATCGACATAGTCGCGCTCTTCCAGGAAGCTCTTGGTCCGCTCCATCAGGCGCAACAGGTCGATCTGGTCCTGCCCGGCATAGCTGCGCAAGTCACGCACCACGGCAAGCGAAAGTGACCAGTTTTCGGTAGTCGGGTAATAGGCGGTCAACTTGTTGGCGAACCACGACGCATCATCCGCCAGCTTGGCATTGTAAGCAATTTGGAGGCCGTAGCGCAGCCATCCCACCGGAACCGTCGCGCCAGCCCTTTGCGAAACGTCCTGAAGAATCTTGAGGCCGGCCGCTTGCTGGCCATCCTTGATATGGGCATCTGCATACATGATGCTGACGTCGGTGTCGGTACTCCCGCCATCGAGTGCAGCCTTGAGCGCGGTCCGCGCGGCGGGATAGTCCTTGAGATCCATCGACAGGCTTCCCAGGATCCCGTTGAATTTGGGTAGGTCAGCCGCAGAGACTCGGCCGCTGTCGATCCGCATCTGGACACCGCGCCGCTGGGTAGCCTTGTCCGCACTTAGATTGCCCAGGGTAAGCAGCAAGCCCCCCGAAAGGTCCTTGTCGTCAGGCACGGTTGCAGCCGCAATCGCAGCCTCGACCAGACCTTTTTCGGCGGTCAGCAGTCCGGTCAGTTCGGTCGTCGCGGCATCGATCTGGACCTGGGCGTCGGCCCGGCCCTTCTTACCCGTGGCAGCGTTATAGGCGTTCTGGGCATTGACCAGCTTTTGCCGGGCGGCGACCACGTCGGCCCGCTTGGCGGCAGCATCAAGCGCACTCTTTGCAGCCGTGTAAGCGGGAATGTAGGCCTTTGACGGCTTGAGATCGGCTGCTTTGGCTTCCTTGGCCGGCTTTTCCTTGGCCAAGGACGGTGCGGCAGTCCCTGCGGCCAGCCCAAGTGCGACAACCAAGCCCAGCGCGGTGCGGGTCAAAAACCTGGCACGGATCATCGAATTCGTCTCCTTAACGCAGCCGCGAAAGCAGGCGGAATGCCCGGCCAAGCGGCACTTGTTCCTCGACTTCGCCATAGGCGCGTAAACGCCGGTTTGGCAACACCTGCGCGCACTATGGGCGGGGCGGTGAATGGCAATTGAATGTACCGTGGCCCGCTTGTTCAGAAATACCCTTCGAGATGTGGAAAAATAGCGCTTGACCGGGGCTTTCCCTCGCCTTGACCGCCGCCATGCCCTAGTGCTGCAGCACGATAAATCCCAGCCACAGATAAAGTGATCACAGCCGCGTGAGCGACGACACCGAAATTCCCGATTCCACCCCAGAACCCACCGGTCCGATGGGCGATTTTCAGCGCGTCGATATCGTCGATGAGATGAAGACCAGCTACCTCGATTACGCGATGAGCGTGATCGTGGCGCGCGCGCTGCCCGATGTGCGCGACGGGCTCAAGCCGGTCCACCGCCGGATCCTGTTTGCCGCCCAGGAAGGCGGCATGGTCGCCGGGCGGCCCTATCGCAAGAGCGCCAAGATCGTCGGCGACGTGATGGGCAACTATCACCCGCACGGCGACAGCGCGATCTACGATGCGCTGGCCCGCATGACGCAGGACTGGTCGATGCGGCTGCCGCTGATCGACGGGCAAGGCAACTTCGGCTCGATGGATCCCGATCCGCCGGCCTCGATGCGTTACACCGAAGCGCGACTGGCGCGGGTGGCGAACAGCCTGCTTGACGATCTCGACAAGGATACGGTCGATTTCCAGGACAACTACGACGGTTCGCGGCAGGAACCCTCGGTCCTCCCGGCGCGTTTCCCCAATCTGCTGGTCAACGGCGCGGGCGGGATTGCGGTGGGCATGGCGACCAACATCCCGCCGCACAATCTGGGCGAAGTGATCGATGGCTGCCTGGCCTACATGGACAACCCGGCGATCACTTCGGAAGAGCTGATCGAATATATCCCCGGCCCCGATTTCCCCACCGCGCCGCTGATCCTGGGCACGCACGGCGCGCGCAGTGCCTATACCACCGGGCGCGGCAGCGTGATCATGCGCTGCCGCCATGAGATCGAGACTGGCCGCGGCGACCGTGAATCAATCGTGCTGACCTCGATCCCCTATCAGGTCGGCAAGTCGGGCCTGGTCGAGAAGATTGCCGAAGCCGCCAAGGACAAGCGGATCGAAGGCATTTCCGACATCCGCGACGAATCGAGCCGCCTTGGCATGCGCGTGGTGATCGAGCTCAAGCGCGATGCCACCCCCGAAGTGGTGCTCAACCAGTTGTGGCGCAACACGCCCGCACAGTCGAACTTCCCGGCCAACATGCTGGCGATCCGCGGCGGCCGCCCCGAAGTGCTGATGCTGCGCGATTTCATCGCCGCTTTCATCACTTTCCGCGAAGAAGTGATCACCCGCCGAACCAAGTTCGAACTGAACAAGGCGCGTGATCGGGCGCATATCTTGCTGGGGCTGGTGGTTGCGGTCACCAACCTGGATGAAGTGGTGCGGATCATCCGCGCCGCGCCCAATCCGACTGCCGCGCGCGAAGCCCTGCTGGCCCGTGAATGGCCGATTGGTGAGATTGCGCCCTATATCCGCCTGGTCGAAGCAATCGAGCCCAGCGCCGAACAGGATGGCGGCACTTACCGCCTGTCCGAAGCGCAGGTGAAGGCAATCCTCGAACTGCGCCTGCACCGCCTGACCGCACTCGGCCGGGATGAAATCGGCGACGAGCTCAAGGAACTGTCGCTGGCGATCGAGGAGTATCTCTCGATCCTGGCCGACCGCGCCAAGCTCTATGGCGTAATGCGCGACGAGTTGACCTTGATTCGCGAGGCCTATGCCACGCCGCGCGTCTCGGAAATCACTGCCGCCGCCGACGGGATCGACGACGAGGACCTGATTGAGCGCGACGAAATGGTCGTCACCGTCACCATGGACGGCTACATCAAACGCACTCCGCTCTCCACATTCCGCGCCCAGAACCGCGGCGGCAAGGGCCGTGCGGGCATGGCGACCAAGGACGAGGACGTGGTGACCTCCATGTTCGTCACCAGCACCCACAACCCGGTGCTGTTCTTCTCAACCGCGGGCAAGGTCTATCGCCTCAAGGTCTGGAAGCTGCCCGAAGGCGGCCCGGCCACGCGCGGGCGGCCGATCGTCAACCTGCTTCCGGCGCTCGACAAGGATGAAACGATCCAGACCGTGCTGCCGCTGCCTGAGGACGAGGCCGAATGGGCCAAGCTCTCGGTGGTCTTCGCGACTGCCAAGGGCAATGTCCGCCGCAATTCGATGGAGCTGTTCACCAATGTGCCCAGCAACGGCAAGTTCGCCATGCGGTTCGAAGAGGACAGCGCAGACCGCCTGATCGGCGTTGCCTTGCTTGAGGCCAGCGACGACGTGCTGCTCGCCACCCGCAGCGGCAAGGCGATCCGCTTTGCCGGCGACGAAGTGCGCGAGTTCCAGAGCCGCACTTCCACCGGCGTGCGCGGGATGACGCTGAAGGGCGATGACGAAGTGATCAGCTTGTCGATCCTCCACCGCGTCGGCACCACCAGCGAAGAGCGCGAGGAATACGTCCGGTACGCACCGTGGAAAGGTGAGAAGGAAGGCGAGCCCTCGCTCTCCGCCGAACGCATTGCCGAACTGCACGAGCGCGAGCAGTTCATCCTCACCGTCTGCGCCAATGGCTATGGCAAGATGAGCTCGGCTTACGAATACCGCCGCACCGGTCGCGGCGGCCAGGGGATCACCAATATCGACAACATCGCCCGCAATGGCCCGGTTGTCGCCAGCTTCCCCGCCACCCAGGCCGACCAGTTGATGCTGGTCACCGACCAGGCCAAACTGATCCGCCTGCCGCTCGGCTCGATGCGGGTGATCGGCCGCAACAGTGCGGGCGTCCGCCTGTTCAACGTCGCCGATCAGGAGCACGTCGTTTCGGCGGTGCGCCTGGCTGAAGAAGAAGGCGGCGATCAGGACGGCGACGAGGGTGAAAGCGAAACACCACCGGCCGAAGCGTGAGCGCCCTGCCCGGCCACGTCTGGAAGATCCTGACCAGCGAGCAGAAGGACCGCCTGCTCGTTGACGGGATCTTTCAAGGCGCGCCGGTCGATCTTGCCGATGGCTACATCCACCTCTCGGCCGAACCGCAGGTCGCAGGAACGCTCGACAAGCACTTTGCCGGACAGTCCGACCTGTGGCTGGCCCGCGTCGATCTTGTCCAGCTCGGCGATGCCGTCCGCTGGGAGCGATCGCGCGGTGATGCGCTGTTTCCCCACATCTACGCCCCGCTGCCGCTTGGGGCGGTGACTGCGCTGGCTCCGCTGAGCCGGCTTGAGGATGGCACGATCGCCTATCCCGACTAAGCCGGTTTGGCTTGCAGCGCGGCGCAATCGGGGCGAATGTAGCCGAAACGCGGGACAGGATCGGCAGCTATGGGACTGACAGTTGAACCCTCTGGGCAAGCATGCGGGGCGCGGGTTACCGGACTGGACCTCAAGGCAGACCTGGACGCTGCGCTGATCGCCGATCTGCGCGCGGTCTGGCTGGAGCACCACGTCCTCGCCTTCCCCGACCAGTTCCTCAGCGACGACGATCTGGAACGGTTCACGCTGGCGATGGGCGGCTTTGGCGAAGACCCGTTCTTCGCCCCGATCCCGGGCCGGGCGCACATCGCCGCGATCCGCCGTGAGGCCGACGAGCAGAGCCCCTTGTTTGCCGAAAACTGGCACACCGACTGGAGCTTTCAGGCACGCCCGCCTGCAGGCACCTGTCTCAACGCGGTCGATATTCCACCGCTCGGCGGCGACACACTCTACGCCAACCAGCATCTCGCCTGGGAGGCTCTGCCCGCCGCGCGTCAGGCCGCGCTGGCCGATCTCACCGCGGTCCACTCGGCCCGGCTCGCTTATGCTCCCGAGGGCAGCTACGGCGCGAAGGACAAGGGCCGGAGCATGGACATCCGGCCGGACGAGTCGGCGCGCGCGACCCAGACGCACCCCCTTGTTCCGGCCCATCCTGAAACCGGGCGCCGCGGGTTCTATTCGACGCTGGGCTACATCGTCGGGATTGAAGGCATGGCCGACAGCGAGGCCTTCCCGCTGCTGCTTGAGCTCCAGCAATGGCAAAGCGATGACCGCTTCGTCTATCGCCACCGATGGGAACCGGGGATGCTGACCATCTGGGACAACCGCTCAGTACTGCACCGTGCGACCGGCGGCTATGAAGGCCACCGGCGCGAGCTGCACCGCACTACGATTGCGGCCTGGCGGGGTTAGTCCAAAATGCCCTTCCCCATTGGGGAAGGCCCTACGGTGCCAACCGTCACCTTCGGCGGATGGAGGTTCCACGCCAGCGTCGAGCCCCCACCCCAACCCCTCCCCGACGGGGAGGGGCTTTCAGCTAAAACACCACTGTCCCGCCGTTCTTCTTGATGCAACTTTGCAAATGGTTGTAGCCATAATTCTTGAACGCGGGCGGGTGTTGCTGGATCTGGATCGGGCCGTACTTCTTGCCTTCGAACTCCACGGTCACCGTGGTTCCGTCCTTCAAGGCTGAAAGCACCGCCAGCCCGTTCTTGGAATCGGTCCACCAGCCCATGTACTTGTAATAGTAGCCGCTTCGCAGCGAACCCTTGTCGCTCTTGATCTTGAGCTTCTTGCCGAAGGTCAGTGTCACCGGCCCGCGCGTTTCCTGCATTTTGGGCGTGGCAATTGCGCTGGGCAGCTTGGACATCCCGACATTGACGTTGCCGTTCTCAGCCAGAACGCTGACTTCCAGCTCGGGCTCTTCCAGGTTGGCCGAATTGGTCGGAAGATAGATATAGCAGACGCCGCCCCGGTCATTGGTGCCGACGGTGATGGTGAAGTTCTTCGGCACGGGCTGCGCGGCGGCAGGCACGATGAGCGCCGAGGACAGGACGGCAAGAGCAAGATAACGCATGGTGAACGGCTCCTAGCAATAGCGGTTGGAGGACGAGCAGACCGAGGTTCCGCCCGAATAGTATTTGATCGCATTGTTGAAATTGTGCTGGTCATAGATCTGCGAGACCGACGGCCCGCTGTAGGTCGGCGTCGGGTTGTAGGTGCTGCTCGGCGCAGTCCAGCTGCGCGCGAACATCGAGGCCGGGCTGTTCCAGAACTCGCGGCTTTGCCTGGCCCATTCCTCGTACTGCGCCTGCCGCCGGGCATTCTCCTGGCGGATTGGTTCGGCTTTCATGGAAGCGAGGATGGCAACGGCCTTGCGGTCACCGCGGCTGGCCGCAACCGCCATGTAATTCATGCCCTTTTGCTGATCGACAGCTACGCCCTGGCCATACCAGTAAGCCATACCCATGAAGATCGCGGCATCAACATGGCCTACGCTGGCCGCGTTCTCGATCGCGATCAGGCCGTCCTGCTGTTTTTCCGGGCCAAACAGGCCGGGCAGGCCATTGTAGAACCAGCCGCCGATCATCCAGTCGGCATCCTCGTTGCCTTCGCGCACCAGCCGCATGACCGCGCGCAGGCCTTCCATCCGGCCGCTCCCGCCCTCGACCATCGACCTGGCCTGTTCGAGTTGCTTGACCGCTGGAAGTGCCGGATCGATCGGCAGACGCCGGCTGCGCAGCCCCGGATCGGCTGCGGCCATTTTGCCCACCCGCCCGCACGACACTTGCTCACCCAGCTTGCAACCGCGTTCGAACAACGCGAAGGCAACGGCCTGCTCGGTCTCAAAGCCATAGAGGTTTCCGGAATTGATATCCCCGGCATAGGCCATGCCCAGCAGCAGGCAGGCCCTCCCCTCGCCCAGCTCGCAGCCGCGGCGCGCGAAGTAGAGGCTTTCCTGGAAGGTCACTTTCATGCCCGGCAGGCGCTGGACTCCAACCCGCGCGGCATAAAAACAGGCCTGACCATCGTTGGCCGCGCAGGACGCGTTGAGGAACTTCATCCCCCGGTTGGCCTGCACCGTATCGGATGTGCTCACCAGTCGCTCGCCGTGGTAGGTACACAGCCTGAGCTTGTCGCCGCTGGTATCGATGCAACCGATCCGCTCAAACTCGCTGGCCCGCGCGGCATTTGCGGCAACCCCCCAGCCGTTGCGATAGGCATCGGCCATGCCCATGCAGCCCCATGATTTGCGCGACTGGCAGGCGGGTTCGTAAAGCTTGAGCGCCTCGGCCCGCGATGCTGCATCCTTGCGGACGTAGAACAGGCTGTTGGCGCGGTGCCGGCAGCCGGTATCGTCCCCGCCGGCACAGGCCTTGGCCAGCAAGGCGTCGGACTGATCGGAGCCGCTGGGTGCGGCGGCAGCCTGGCTTACTGCCAGCGAGGCGCAGGCCGGCTGGAATTTCAGCTGGTTGCAGCCGCGATCGACCTGCTGCTGGGCCATTTCGGGCAGCTTGTAACCCGGCGTCCCTTCGCGCAGCATTTCGGCCGCGCGGACGCAGCCAGGGCCTGAGCCTTTCTTGCAGGCCTCAAGGTAGTAACCCACCGCCCCGCGCTGGTCGGCATAGATCGCGCCCCAGCCCTCTTCGAAGACCTTTGCCAGCTTCATGCAGTATTCGGCATTGCCCTTGAGGCAGGCCAGGTTCCACTTGATCGTCACCCCGCGCAGCTTGACCGGGTACAGCTGCCGCCCATCGAAAGGATAGGCATCGCGGCTGTCTTCGTATGGCGTGGGCGGTTTGTCTCCGGCCTGGGCAGGAACGCGAACCAGGATCGAAACGAACAGGATCGCAAACGCGGCGCGCAACAAGCGGCTCATTGGCCTACCTCAACAAAGCGGGTGCGCGTCCTGTTGCGATAATTGCGAATTGTTCGCGGCTTGGCAAGCCCTTCAGATTGTTCGGCGCCGCAGCTCGCCAATCACGCCGGTGCAGATCAGGAACTGGCCGAAGTAGTAGAGCGGCCAGATCAGCAGACCGGGAATCGCGCTGCCTGCCAACGGCCCGATCTCGGCGAAGATGAACAGGTCGGACACCGCAAACATCACCGCGCCAATGCCCACAGTGTAGCGCGAGAAAGTGCTGGTCCAGGCCGCGGCGGTCATCGCGCCAAGGCCGGTAGCATAGAGCGCGATCCCCGGCGCAGCGGTGCGGTCAGTCGGCAGCAGGTAGGAAATGACCGGGATCAGGACCAGAAAGCACAATGCCGCCGCTTTCTGGCTGAGCGTCAGCTTGGCCCGGCGGTGGCGCAGGTAAAGGTGAATTGCAATCAGGTGCCCGATCAGGAAGGCAATGGCTCCCCATTCCAGCCGGAGCATGATCAGCACGTCGCCCAGCGCCCCGAACGCCATCACTGCCGCAATCTGGCGCGAATCCGCGCCCGTGTGCCGGACCATGGCATAGACCGCCAACAGCGCCACACCCGCGCCCTTCAGGGCCATCAGGTAGAGCCCGGGTATCTGGTTGTCCTTGACGAAGAAATAACTGATCCCCGCGACCAGGCTGGCCAGCAACCAGGGGCGTTGTTCGATCAGGGCGTGCTTGGGCAAATTGGTTCCCCTTCCAATCCCCCCTAACCGTTCGTGTCGAGCGAAGTCGAGACACTTTTGGCAATGGTGTCTCGACTTCGCTCGACGCGAACGGCATGGGGAGCGGCATGACATACGATGTCCACATAATCGGCGGCGGCATGGCTGGCAGCGAGGCCGCCTGGCAGCTTGCCCGGCGCGGGTTCAGGGTGCGGCTGTCGGAAATGCGCGGCGGCGGCGATACCACGCCTGCTCACCAGGGCGCGGGGCTGGCCGAGCTGGTCTGCTCGAACTCGTTCCGCTCCGACGATCATGACAGCAACGCCGTCGGGCTGCTGCATCATGAGATGCGGCAATGCGATTCGCTGCTGATGGCCGCAGCCGAAGTGGCCAAGGTTCCGGCCGGGTCGGCGCTGGCGGTGGACCGCGATGTGTTCTCGGCTGAAGTTGAACGCCGCCTGGGTGAACTGCCTAACCTTGAGGTCGTGCGCGAGCGGATCGACCGGTTGCCCGAGGCTGGCCTGACCATCGTCGCCACCGGGCCGCTGACCGCGGCTTCGCTGGCGGAAAGCATCGGCGCGGCCACCGGGGCCGACAGCCTGGCCTTCTTCGATGCCATCGCTCCGATCGTCCACCACGATACGATCGACATGGACGTCGCCTGGAAAGCCGCGCGCTGGGATCGTAGTTCAGATATTGGGGGCGGCAAGGACTACATCAACTGCCCGATGACCCGCGAGCAGTACGAGGCGTTCCATCAGGGCCTGCTCGACGGTGAAAAAACCGAGTTCCGTGAATGGGAAGCCAATACCCCTTATTTCGAAGGCTGCATGCCGATCGAGGTGATGGCATCGCGCGGGATCGAAACCTTGCGGTTCGGGCCAATGAAGCCGGTCGGGCTCGACAACCCGCACTGGGCGACCGAGGAGCATCCCAGCGGCCGTTGGCCCTATGCCGTGGTCCAGCTGCGCCAGGACAACAAGCTGGGCACGCTGTGGAACATGGTCGGCTTCCAGACCAAGCTCAAACATGCCGAACAGGTCCGCCTGTTCCGCACCATCCCCGGGCTGGAGAACGCTGAATTCGCCCGGCTGGGCGGGCTGCACCGCAACACCTTCCTCAACTCGCCAGTGCTGCTGGACCGGCAGCTGCGGCTGAAGAAGGCGCCGCACATCCGCTTTGCCGGGCAGATCACGGGCTGCGAAGGCTATGTCGAGAGCGGATCGGTTGGCCTGCTTGCGGGCCTGATGACCGCGGCGGAGCTCACCGGAAGCGACTGGGCTGCCCCGCCCCGCACCACCGCGCTGGGTGCGCTGCTCTCGCACATCACCGGCGACGCCGAGGCTGAGAGCTATCAGCCGATGAACGTCAACTTCGGCCTGTTCCCGCCACCGGACGCCGAAGTGAAGAAGAAGCAGCGCAAACTGGCCTACACCGAACGCGCCAAGGCAGACCTTGCGGGCTGGATCACGATCAAGGATTGATCGAGGTCATTTCGCAGTTCGTCGAGTTCCTACAATCATACTTCCGGGCCAAGCGATAGAAACCGGCCCATCGGGTGGCACCTTTGCAACGGGAGTTGACCATGAGGACTATCTTCACTCTATCCGCGATCGCTGCTTGCGCGATCGCCACGCCGTCTTTCGCCGACGAAGAAGGTGACTGGACCGGTGCCTATGTCGGCTTGAGCGCTGGCTATACCGATGCCAAATCTGATCAGACGGTTGCTCTGAGCGGAGCTTGGACAAGCGAATCTGCGCCACTGCAAACGCACGTTGTGAGTTTCTATCCCAACAACACCAAGGTCCAGGACATCAACTATGGTGCCCAGCTTGGCTACAATTACCAGACCGGCGGGGGCTTGGTGCTGGGACTTGAAGCCGAAGTCACCGGGCTTTCGGGGAGTGATGCCGCAGGCAAGCCGTTGACGGCGACACCGCCGTTTCCAGCGTTGTCCTATGCCTCATCAACGACTTTCGATCCGAAGGTGGCTTATGGCCTGAAGGCCAAGCTGGGCTTCGCCAGCGGCAAGACCCTGTTCTACGCGACCGGCGGCTGGGGCTGGACCAATGCCGATATCACAATGGATATCACGTCGAACGGAGGCTACCAAAAGGTTGCCTCGACCAGCCACACCTTCGATGGCTACCAGGTCGGCGGCGGAATCGAGCACAAGCTGGGTTCGAACATGTCGCTGCGGCTGGACTATACCTACACTGACCAGGGCGATTTCGTTTTCAACACGGCCTATACGCCGACCAGTACTTTTCAGACGCCGGCCTATGTCGAAACCTTCAGATCCGACCTGCGGATGCACATGATCCGCCTGGGCGTGAATTTCCACTTCTAGGTTCTTGCTGAACAATCGCGAACGCCCGCTCCGAACAATGGGGGCGGGCGCTTCGCGATCAGCAGCGGCAGGCCGGCTTCTTCGCAGCCTTGGGCTTGGTTGCGACGAATTCCTGGCGGGTCAGCGTGCCGTCGCCATTGGCATCGGCCTTCTTCATCCGGTTCGAGGTGGCGACCGCCCATTCCTCGAACGAGAGCAGGTTGTTGTTGTCGGTGTCGAGTTTTTTGAAAGCGGCGACGCGGGGCTGGAGCATCTCCACCCGGCTGATGATATTGTCGCGGTTGCGGTCGAGCCGGTTGAAGCGCTTTTCCTCGCGTCCGGCTTCGCGCACACCGGGCGGGGCCGCACCCATTTCACCCTCTCCGTCCTCGTCGGGCAGTTCTTCCAGTGGCAGCCCGCTTTCTTCCATCGCGGCCATCGGCGGCGGCGGCGGGGCGCTGGCATCGATCGAAGCCTGGCCTTGCCACCAGAACAGCCCGGCCCCGGCAAGTAGCAGCGCCGAAACGGCACCCAGGACAATCCGGTTCATAACTTCATCCTCCAGACGCCGCCGAACCTAACCTAAACGCCCAGCAAGCCAAGCCTGAAAGCGGCCAGAATATCGCGGCGGCGGTCAAGTAACGGTGTCTGTCCTTTTGAGCGCAGCGCCAGGCCGTGCAGCAGTTTTAGCGGACGCAGCGCTCGCGGTAGCGCGATATTATCCCACGGATGCTGGGCAATCAGGGCGGCTGCGCAGTCTCTTTCGTGCGGATCGCTGAGCCGCGGAGCCAGTTCGGCCAGGGCCCAGGCACTTCCGGCAAGCCGCGCGGACCCGGCCGACTCGCCCGCGCCCAGCACTTCGGCCAACACGGCGCAGGATTCTCCCCGTCCCGCAGCGAACTGCGTCAGGTGGTCTTGCGGCAGGGGCGCTTCGCCCAGCAAGGCTTCCCAGCCATCGACCAGACACTCAAGTCTTGCCCGCCGATCGCCAAACACCTGCAAGGCCGCCAGCACCGGCTCGCCCTGCGGCTGCTGCTCAAGCGGCCGGGCCAGGGCTTCGCGCCACCAGGCCAGGCGCAATTGCCCCAGCATCGCTTCGCGGGTTGAGCGCACCACCCGCCCAAGCGCGCCATCAAGCGCGAACAGCGCCAGAGTCGCCGGCCTGGCACGCGACGGGGCATAGCTTAGTGCGAGGCGGCGTTCGAGCGGCAGGTCGGCAGTCAGGAGGGCAGAATCCATCGCCTGAACCTAGCCCGCGCGCCCGGCGATGCAATGGTGGCGGCCCCGATTTCGGCAAAGAGTCCAACCCTTTGTTAACCCTGAATTTTGAGAGTGCGGATACCACGCGTCGCTATAGGCAGACTGTTCGGAACACATCGAGGGCCCCATGCTCAGCAAAATTCGGCGCACGATTGCAGACCTGAAGGGCAACACCAGCGGCAATGCCGCGCTGTTGGTGGCCATCGGCATGCCCGCGCTGATGGGCAGCTCGGGGCTCGCGGTCGACGTTGCGCAATGGTACATGTGGAAGCAGGAATTGCAGTATGCGGTTGACCAGGCCGCATTGGGCGGTGCCTGGGCGCGCAGCTCCACCACGTCGCGCGACAGCTATGTTTCCCGGGCCCGGCAGGAATTCGGGGTCAACCTGGCAACGACGACCGGAACCACCACCACGCCGTCGGTGACGCTGGGTAATTACAACGGCGGCTCGAACAATGCCGTGCGGGTCAACGCCAGCGCCACGCGTTCGCTGCCATTCTCCAGCATGATCACCGGCCGCGCGACGACTGTGTCGGTCAGTGCCCGTGCGACTTTTTCGGTCGCGGCGACTTTCAACGCCTGCATTCTGGCGGTCAATCCGGTCGAAAATCGCTCGGCCGTGTTCGGCAACGCGATCACCGGCGGATCGAACTGCGGGGTCGGCGCGCTGTCGGTCAGCGACCAGGCAATTTTCGAAACGGGCGATTCCGAGGTTGCACTCGGTGATATCATCTCGGCCGGCGGGGTCGAGGATTCGTTTTCGAACAACGGCACGATCCACGAATATGTGGGCGGCCTGGCTGATCCCTATTCCGGCCTGACCGCACCCAGTTCTTCGGGTAGCCCCGCACGCACCTACTCGTGCCCGACAGCCTCGTCCGGGACCACGACCTGGACTGCGGACCGGACTGTCCGGACCGTCACGACCTATGTCTATAGGCGCGGCAATCCGGTTGCCTCGGCCACGCCGATTACCGTGACCTCATCACAGGCCGGGTATATGGCGCCAAGCGACATCACTGCCGGACCGACAAACCAGACAGTTGCCACTGCGCCGACGGCTGGCACCAGCTCGGTTGGCCCAGTCACCGGCAGCTTTTCGCAAGTCGGGGGCAGCGGCCAAAATCGCGTCTGGCGGGCCGCAGTAACCACGACCACCACCACGATTGCCAACGTCGTCGGCCCCACCACCACGGGTGCCTCCGATGGCATCGCCAGGCCGCTGCCAGGCATCTACACCAATATCTCGATCGCTTGTCCCACGGAGTTCCAGAGCGGGATCTACTTCGTCAGCGGTTCGATCGATTTCGGCAACAACAACACGGTTACGGGTTCGGACGTGATGTTCGTAATCACGGGTTCCTCCGGCAATGTCCGGATCAACTCGAATTCCGACGTGACCTTGACCGGGATTTCGGCGTCCACTTTGCAGGGCACGTATGGCTATTCCGCCAGCGATGCCAACAAATGGAAAAACATGCTGTTCTTTGACAAGAACAACACCAGCGATTTTGATATCAATGGCAATGCCGAACTCGACCTCAACGGCATCCTCTACATGCCGTCACGCGAAGTGAAGATCAACGGCAACATGAGTGCCGGGAGCCGCTGCATCATGGTGGTGTCGGACACGTTCTGGATCACCGGTTCGGCCAACCTGACCAATTTCTGTTCGCCCGATGGCGGCGCCGGCATGCAGATCGGCGACCAGACCGCAACCGTGAGGCTGATCGCATGAGCCGCGCCCTGTTCCAGACGCTCTGCCGCGACGAGCGCGGTGCGATGCTGGTCGAAACTGCGATCGTTGCACCCGTGCTGGTGCTGATGAGCATGGGGGCCTTCCAGGTTTCCCAGGTGATCGCCCGCCAGACCGAACTGCAAGGGGCCATGGCCGAGGCATCGGCGATTGCCATGACTGCGCTCCCGACCACGACAACCCAGCGCACTGCCCTGAAAGGCGTAATTGTCACCTCGACCGGCTTGGATGCCCAAAAGGTCGTTGTGACTGAAGCCTTCCGCTGCGGTTCGGCGACAACCTATGTCACTTCTGCTGATCAATGCGTCGGCACGAAAGTGGCCAACTATGTGCGAATCGAACTGAACGATACCTACACCCCGGCCTGGACCGAATGGGGCATAGGGTCGCCGATTCAGTTCAATGTCGATCGCTATGTGATGGTCAAACAGACATGATTCGTACGACCAAACCCCTCGCAAACCTTTACCAGGACCGCAGCGGTTCGGTGATTGTCGAATTTGCAATCCTTGGTCCGGCCATGCTGGCCATGCTGTTTGGCGTCTTGCAGTTCGGCATCGGCATGCAGAACTACAACGCGCTGCGTTCGATCTCGGCTGACCTTGCCCGCTATGCGGTGATCGACGCCCAGGACGCTGCCGCGCAGTCCGACATGACCCTGCGCGATACCAATGACGAACTGGAAGCCTATGCAGAGGAAATCGCGGGGGCTGCGCCCTATGGCCTGCAGACCGATCGCTTGACCGTAACCGTAACCAGTGTCGTGACCCGGATCGACGAGGCGAGCGAGCGGACCATCACCTTGCAATACAACATCCCCTCGGTGCTGGGCATGATCGGGATCGATTCGATTCCGATCACTTATACCCGGCCGGTGTTCATCGCCTGATCCGCGCCCGTTCCGGCTGGCCGCGCCCCCAGGGTCGCGGCCGGTCGACGCCCCCCACTGCAGCAGTTTGCGGCTGAATTTCTCACCATGTTAACCATGTTCCTCAGCCAAGGGGTTACGCGCGTCGGCTAGGGTCTTGCCAGGATATCCGGAGATTCCGTCCGTAATGGCGATCGCTCGTGCCTTCAATGCCCTGACCCGCGGCCTGTCGCGGCTGCTGCGCGATCGCGCGGGCAATACGCTGGCGATGATCGCGGCCGGGCTGGTGCCGCTTCTGGCGATGGTCGGTGGCGGGATCGATATGGGGCGCAGCTACCTCTCGCAGACCCGCTTGCAGCAGGCCTGCGATGCCGGCGTGCTGGCGGCGCGCAAGCGGCTGGGGTCTGATGTGATCGCCACCGGGATCATTCCCGACGCTGTGGTCGAAACTGGCAACCGGTTCTTCAACATCAACTACCGCGACGGGGCCTATTGGACCAAGAACCGCAGCTTCGAAATGACGCTGGAAGAGGACTATTCGATCAGCGGCGCTGCCTCGGTCGATGTCCCCACCACTTTGATGACGCTGTTCGGCTATGACGAAGTTGCAATCGAAGTCAGCTGTGGGGCCAAGCTCAACTTTTCCAACACCGACATCATGTTCGTGCTCGACAGCACCGGGTCGATGGCGATGACCAATCCGGGCGACTCAGCGCCCCGGATCGACATCCTGAAGACTGTTGTGAAAGACTTTCACACCCAGCTGGAAGGCAGCAAGAGCCCCGGCACCCGTGTGCGCTATGGGTTCCTGCCCTATTCGACCAACGTCAATGTTGGCTATCTGCTTAAGTCTGACTGGGTGGTTGACGACTGGAACTATCATGGCCGCGAAGCCATGGATACCGGCCGGACCGAGACCTACAATACGTCCAGAACGGACTACACCTATATCAGCGGCAGCGCCGGCTACATTACATCCTACAATGCTGCGAGCTGCCCGACCGACACCTACACCTGGACGCAAACCGCCGGCGGGACCAACCCCGACCGCGGCAGCTTTGGCACCGCTGTCGCCAACGGCACCTACTATTGGTGTGATGTAAGTGCAGATGGCTCGCTTATCACGGTCAACGGCATTGCCTACAACAACTACACTTACAGATGGGTGGTGACCCCAACCGGCACCGCAACCCGCCAGATCTACAACTGGAAGTACAAGTCGATGCCTTTCGACGTCTCGTTCGTCAAAGGCGCAACCGGCGACGACACTTTGAAAAGCGGCTCGATCGACGTGCGGATGTACGGTTATCCCTCGCCCTCGCCAGAGAACATCACCGCCTGGTTCCGCGGCTGCATCGAAGAGCGCGATACCTATGAGATCGACGACTACGACAATGTCGATCTGTCCAAGGCGCTCGATCTCGATATTGATCTGGTCCCCACCCCCGGTGATGCCAAGACCCAGTGGCGCCCGATGCTCCACGAGATCTCGTTCGAGCCGGAAATCTGGTGGGACGGCACCGGTGATTTCAAATCGCCCGCCACCACGTCCAACGACTATCTCATGGCCGGCTGGGCCGGGCTGAGCTCATGCCCTGCCGAAGCGCGCAAGCTCGACGAGATGGACGGCGGCGAAGTCGATGCCTACCTGTCGACCCTGACTCCCGATGGCAGCACCTATCACGATATCGGGATGATCTGGGGCGGCCGCCTGCTTTCGCCGACCGGGCTGTTTTCGAGCGAGAACGCCGACCTTTCCGGCAAGCCGACCAGTCGCCACATGATCTTCCTGACCGACGGTGAAACCGCGCCCTATGATCTTTCCTACGGCACTTACGGGATCGAACCGCTCGACAAGCGGCGCTGGGATCCGAAGAAGCCTGCGCTGGGGCTACCGCTTACCGACGTTGTCGAACGCCGCTTTGCCGTGGCCTGCAAGGAAGTGAAGAAGCGCAATATCACCGTCTGGGTGATCGGCTTCGGGGTCAGCCTGGATGACTTCATGACCGAATGCGCCGGCCCCGGCCACTACTTCGAAGCCAGGGACGCCGCTGAATTGCAAGACGTGTTCAGCAAGATCGCTGCTCAGATGGGCGACCTTCGGATCTCGAAGTGATGCGGCGCCTGCTATCCCGCCTGCGCCGCGACGAGACCGGGGTCAGCGCGGTCGAGTTCGCGATGATTTCCCCGGCGCTGTTCGTCATGCTGTTCGGGCTGTTTGACCTGTCCTACAACATGTACACCGCCGAAATGCTGCAAGGCGCGATCCAGAAGGCCGCGCGTGATTCGACCATTGAAGGCGCGGCATCGGATACCGCGCAGCTCGACGGCAGGGTCGCCAAAGCGGTACACGCGGTTGCCCCGCATGCCACGATTACCTTTACGCGCACCAACTATGCCAATTTCACCGATGCCGGCCGGCCCGAGGACTTTACCGACCTCAACGACGACGGCACCTGCAACGATGGCGAACCCTACGAAGATGCCAATGGCAACGACACCTGGGACGCGCAGGGCAAGGCGGGACTGGGCAGTGCCCGCGATGCGGTGCTCTACAGCGTGACAGTCAACTACAAACGCGCTTTCCCGATCGCCAAATTCATCCCTGGCCAGACCGACGACTTTACCCTGGTGGCCAACACCGTGCTGCGCAACCAGCCCTATGGTCAGTCGGATTCGCCGCCGGTACCGCCCAAGGGGAACTGCCCATGACCCTGCGCAACCTGGCCCGGCGGTTGCGCCGCAACCGTTCGGGCGTGGCAATGGTCGAATTCGCGATTGGCGCGCCGTTCCTGCTGATGGCGGGCCTGTGGGGCAGCGAGATGGCCAACTATGCATTGGTCACCATGCGGATCAGTCAGCTGGCCGAACATGTGGCCGACAACGCCAGCCGGGTTGGCGATACCAGCACGCTGCAGAACCGGCGAATCTACGAGAGCGACATCAACGAAGTGATCTATGGTGCGCAGCTTCAGGGCGGCACTGGCCTTGACCTGTACGAGAACGGCCGGGTGATTGTTTCCAGCGTCCAGGTCTCGCCAGCGGGCAACCAGTACATTCACTGGCAGCGTTGCCGCGGGGCGAAGAACATCGTGTCGGACTACGGCGCGGAAGGCGCGGACCTGGGAAGCGAAGGGATCGGACCCGAGGGCGAAGAAGTGCAGGCCTTGCCTGACGACGCGCTGATTTTCGTCGAACTCAACTACACTTACCAGCCGCTGGTTTCCGAGCGGTTCCTGGGCAGCCTCGACATCAAGGCGATCGCCTCGTTCATGGTTCGCGACGACCGGGATATCAGCCAGATCTACCAGCGCGATCCGGCCAGCCCCGATCCGGTGCAGACCTGCAACCAGTTCAAGGGCCGGGCCGTAGTCGAAACCGACGGCGATTTTACCTAGCGGTAGCAGACCTGGCGAACCGCCGCCGCGATCCGCGCCGCATCGATGATCGCGGCCTTTTCGAGGTTGGCGGCATAGGGCAGCGGCACGTCTTCGTTGCAGACCCGCAGTACCGGTGCGTCGAGATTGTCGAAGCCGTCCTCCATGCAGATCGCGATGATCTCGCTGGCAATCGAGCACTGCGGCCAGCCTTCTTCGGCCACCACCACGCGGTTGGTCTTGGCGAGTGAAGTCAGCACCGCCTCACGGTCCAGCGGACGCAGCGTGCGCAGGTCGAGCACTTCGGCGTCGATCCCCTCGCCCGCCAGCAGGTCGGCGGCTTCGAGCGCGAGGCCGACGCCGATCGAGTACGACACGATCGTCACGTCCTTGCCTTCGCGCATGATCCGCGCCTTGCCAATCGGCAGGACGTGATCGTCAAGCTCGGGCAAGTCGAAGCTGCGGCCATAGACCAGCTCGTTCTCAAGGAAGACCACCGGGTCCTCGCTGCGGATCGCGGCCTTCAAGAGCCCCTTGGCGTCGGCCGCGTCATAGGGCGCGATCACGATCAGGCCGGGGACACTGGCGTACCACGGGCCATAGTTCTGGCTGTGCTGCGCCCCCACCCGGCTGGCCGCACCGTTGGGACCGCGGAACACCACCGGACAGCGCATCTGCCCGCCCGACATGTAATTGGTCTTGGCGGCCGAGTTGATGACGTGGTCGATCGCCTGCATGGCGAAGTTGAAGGTCATGAATTCGACGATCGGACGCAGGCCGCCCATCGCTGCCCCTGCCCCGATTCCAGCAAAGCCGTATTCGGTGATCGGAGTGTCAATGACCCGCTTGGGTCCGAACTCATCGAGCAGGCCCTGGGTAACCTTGTAGGCGCCCTGGTACTGCGCCACTTCCTCGCCCATCACGAAGACGCGGGCATCGCGGCGCATTTCCTCGGCCATGGCATCGCGCAGCGCCTCGCGGACGGTGCACTGGCGCATCTGGGTGCCGACGGGGACCTCAGGGTCATTGGCCCGCGCCTTGGGTGCGGGCGGAGTGACTGCGGTGTGCGTGCTTGGTGCCGGTTCAGGCGCTGCGGCTGGCGGCGCGGCAGTCACCTCGCCATCGCCGATCACCGCGATGACCGTGCCGACTTTCACGCCTTCGGTGCCCTCGGCCACCAGGATCTTGCCGATCACGCCTTCGTCGATCGATTCGAATTCCATCGTCGCCTTGTCAGTCTCGATCTCAGCCAGGATGTCACCCGATTTGACCGTGTCGCCTTCCTTGACCAGCCATTTGGCCAGGGTCCCCTCTTCCATCGTCGGGGACAGCGCGGGCATTTTGAGTTCGATCGCCATCAGTAGCGCTCCACCAAGACATCGGTGTAGAGTTCGCTCATCTCAGGCTCCGGTGAGTTTTCTGCAAAATCAGCAGCTTCGTTGACCTTGCTGCGAATTTGCTTTTCCAATTCCTTGAGCCGGTCCTCGGCCACGCCGCGCTTCAGCAGCTCGGCCTTGGCGGCATCGATCGGGTCGTGCTTGTCGCGCATTTCCTGGACTTCCTCGCGGCTGCGGTACTTGGCCGGGTCGGACATCGAGTGGCCGCGATAGCGATAGGTGATCAGCTCCATCAGCACCGGCCCCTTGCCGCTGCGAACATGGGCAACCGCCACTTCGGCGGCCGAGCGCACTTCGAGCACGTCCATCCCATTGACGCTGATCCCGGGGATCCGGAAGGCCGTGCCGCGGCGGTGGAAGTGGGTTTCGGCCGAACCGCGCTGCACCGCGGTGCCCATCGCATAGCCGTTGTTCTCAACCACGAAGATGATTGGCAGGTTCCACAATGCGGCCATGTTGAAGGCCTCATAGACCTGGCCCTGGTTGGCCGCGCCATCACCGAAATAGGCCATGCACAGTCCGCCGTCCTCGGCATACTGGTGGGCAAAGGCCAGCCCGGCCCCCAACGGCACCTGCGCACCGACGATGCCGTGGCCGCCATAGAATTTGTGCTCGGTCGAGAACATGTGCATCGACCCGCCCTTGCCGCGCGAAATCCCCGCGCCGCGCCCGGTCAGTTCGGCCATGATCACCTTGGGATCAATCCCGTAAGCCAGCATGTGGCCGTGATCGCGATAGCCGGTGATCACAGAGTCCTTGCCGCCATCGAGCGCCGATTGCAGCCCCACCGCGACCGCTTCCTGGCCGATGTAAAGGTGGCAAAAGCCGCCGATCAGACCCAGGCCGTAAAGCTGGCCGGCCTTCTCTTCAAACCGGCGGATCAACAGCATCTGCTCGTAGAACGTCAGCAGCTGCTCGTCGCTCGCCGCATAGCGCGGATTGGCGTCGTGGGCATCCTGCAGGCTACGCAGCGCGAAGGTGTCATCGCCGGCAGCGACCGTGCTGGGCGTCTTGCTCTTGGCCAAGTGGGGCTCCCCTGGGGTTGGAACGCTGGAGCCCAGCCTATAGGGGCAGTTTGCCCTAAGGGAAACTGCTCCCATACGTATTTCGATGATAGAATTGGCGGACTTTGCGGATGGTAGCGTCAGGCGCGTGCTGCCTAGTCGAGCAACAGGACCATTTCGTCCGGATTGACCACGTTGAGGTTGGTTCGCAGCAGCTGCCCGGCCAGGTCCGGATCGACGTGATTCGGATCGAGCAGGGCAACGCGGTTGCGGATGACATTGGTTTCCGCCGAGAGCTGCTGCAGCTCCTTCTGGCGTTCAGTCAGCAAGCGGCTGTTTTCGCTCCAGGAAATAACGCCACTGGGGCCAAACAGAACCCAGGCGCTCATCACCAGCAGGCACGCGAGTGCCACGCCTTGCGTCAGCCGCTCATTCGCCAGTCTTGGAGCACCCCGCCCTTTCATAGTTAACACTAGAATCACAATTGATTCAGCAGTTCAAGCCCAAAGTTTGAATTTGGACGCAAGAAGCGGTGAACGGAGTTTCCACAGGCTTGTTCACAAGGCGTGTGAAGTGCGGTTTTGGGGGTGTGGGAGGTGGTGCGCCCGACGGGATTGACCTCGCCTTCGGCTCGGCCGTCTCCGCGCCTCAGGCGCTCCGACACCGAACAGTTCGATCCCGAAGCACCAAACCACCTTTCGGCGATGCCAAGGCATCACTGAAAGGTGGTGCGCCCGACGGGATTCGAACCCATGGCCCCCAGATTAGGAATCTGATGCTCTATCCTGCTGAGCTACGGGCGCACTCAAGGAGCCTCTAAGGCGTGGCGTGCATTGGGGCAAGGTCGGACGACGGGATTGGCCTGCGCTGCGCTCCGGCCGTCTTCGCTTCGCTACGACTCCGAACCCATGGCCCCCAGATTAGGGAAGCGCAGCTGACCGCAGGTCAATCTGATGCTCTATCCTGCTGAGCTACGGGCGCACGCGGTACTGCCATAGGCAGGCTTGCGGCGCGGCGCAATCAGTTGAGTTCGTCGGGCGGGGCAACCGGGAACGGCAGCGGCATCAGGGCAATGCCTTCGTCAAGCAAGTCCTTGGCCTGTTCCGGCGTGGCCTGACCGTGGATCGTCTCAGTCTCTGCCTCGCCATAATGCATCTTGCGCGATTCAGCAGCGAAGTCATTGCCAACCCAGCGCGACTGCTTGAGCGCTTCGGCCTGGAGCTCAACCAATTTGGCCATCAGTTCCTTGGCTTCGGCGGGCAATTGACCGCCGACAATGGGCTGCGAAGCAGCCGCCCGTGCTGACAATTGGTTGCCCTTGCGAGCAACATTGGGAGCCATTACCGCTTTGCCAACATCACCGCTGCCGCAGTGCGGACAGCTAACCAGGCCGCGCTGCTGCTGATCCGCAAAGTCCTGCGAACTGGCGAACCAGCCTTCAAAGCGGTGGCCAAGAGCCCGGCATTCAAGATCGAAGACAATCATTGCTGCTCGCTATGTGGCGATCGGCCGCTTGTTTGCAAGGCACGGCACTTGCGCCCGCACCGCAGTGATCCGCGCGGGATCGAGCTCGGCAAAGCTCAGCCCCGGCGCCTCGCCGCCCATGTCGAGCAGGACCTCGCCCCAGGGATCGATCACCAGGCTGTGACCATAGGTCTCGCGCCCGTCTTCATGTTTGCCGACCTGTGCAGCCGAAACGACAAAGGCGGTCGCCTCGATCGCCCGGGCGCGTTGCATGACGTGCCAGTGGGCCTGCCCGGTGGGCACCGTGAAAGCGGCGGGGATCGCGATCAGATCGCACTTGGCCCGGCCATAGGCTTCGAACAGCGCCGGAAAGCGCAAGTCATAGCAGACCGTCAGCCCCAGCAGTCCCAGCGGGGTTTCGACCGTCACCGGCCCTTCCCCCGGCGCATAGGCATTGGATTCGCGCCAGCTTTCGCCGGTCGCCAGATCGACATCGAACATGTGGATCTTGTCATAACGGGCGACCACTTCGCCGCTTGAATCGATCACCAAAGCGCGGTTGGCCCAGCGCCCGTCCGCGCGCAGCGTGGCCATCGAGCCGATCGAAACCCAGATCCCCGCTCCGGCCGCGGCTTCGCGAACCTTGGCCAGAAAAGTACTTTCGGCCTCGGCCACAACATGGGCGCTGCCGCGTTCGCGGTTGCGATCGACCAGCGCCGACATCTCGGGCGTGAACAGCATCGAAGCCCCGCCCATTGCCGCCGCGCCGATCGCGCCGACCACGCTCTCGGCATTGGCGTCGGGATCGATACCCGAGCACATCTGCAGCAGGGCAATCCGTTTGGACATCAAAGGCCCAGCATCGGGTCAAGCTGGCCGGCACGCTCGAGCGCATAGAGCTCGTCGCAGCCGCCAACCGCTGCGCCGCCGATCATGATCTGCGGCACGGTCGCAGCCCCGGGAACGCGTTCCAGCATCTCGGCCTTCTTGGGCCCGCCCAGCGTTATGTCGAACTCGTCATAGGCCACGCCCTTGCCGTCGAACAGCGCCTTGGCGCTCACGCAATAGGGGCAGCCCCATTTGGTGTAGATCTCGACTTTGGGGGTGGTCACGGCGTGCTCCTCTTGAAACCTGGCGGGGCTAACATACATCGGGTGCGGTGTCATGGTCCGCAAGGCATGTCCTGAGCATGTCGAAGGAGGATGGCGCCAGTCGCGGGACGCCGGTTTCGGGTTCCGCATTTGCACGATTGCTCAAACAGAGGATTTTGCCATGAACCGTTTTGATTTCACTCCCTATCGCCGCTCCATGGTCGGCTTCGACCGGCTGTTCGACCTGCTGGAAAACCAGTCACGGATGAACAGCGGCGACAATTACCCCCCGTTCAACATCGAACGCCGCGGTGAGGATGCCTATCGCATCACCCTGGCAGTCGCCGGCTTCAAACCCGCCGATATCGAGATTACCGCCCAGCAGAACCTGCTGGTGGTCCAGGGCAAGAAAGGCGAGGATACCTCGGCCGGACAGTTCCTCCACGTCGGCATCGCCCAGCGCGGGTTTGAGCGCCGTTTCGAACTGGCCGACTATGTCCGGGTCGAGGACGCCAACATCGAAGACGGGTTGCTGTCGATCGATCTGGTCCGCGAAGTGCCCGAAGCAATGAAGCCCAAGAAGATCCCGGTCGGAACGCAAAAGGTGCTGAGCGTGGTCAAGGACGCGGCCAAGGACTCTGGCGACAGCGCCGCTGCCTGATAAGTTCGGGGGCGGAGCTTTTGGCGCCGCCCCCACGGCGCTTGCGCGCCGCCTTGCCTTTTCATGATCGTCCGGGTCGCAGAAGACGATCAGATCGGGCAAGCCTGTGTCGTGGAACCAGGCAGGACCACGAGAAACCTCTGTGTGCGGTCATGGACCGCCACGCCGCAAGGTGCCCGCAACAGAATAGGTTATTTTGCCCTTACAACCATTCTCCGGCAGGTCCCCTTACCTAACCCGAACAGGTTTCGATTCGATTTCCGAGCCGTTCGCTATCGGCTCC
>Ga0207952_1000093_pt1 | contig 94660 bp, 90 predicted proteins | sample SubbioR12Aug_8Ca_FD_184831 | JGI IMG/M metagenome (GOLD analysis project Ga0207952, IMG submission 184831) | Serpentinite rock and fluid subsurface biosphere microbial communities from McLaughlin Reserve, California, USA - CR12Aug_8Ca (SPAdes) | ecosystem: Environmental > Terrestrial > Deep...
ACTTGACGCCGTTTCGCGATGCCTTGCAGGTTTTCTCCGCTTCGCTACGAAAACCCGCCCGGCGCTACGGCTATCGGGGACTAAAAATCTTCGCTTCACTATCGTTCCGCTTCCAAGATTTTCAGCGTCGGATTCTGTATTGGATTATTGACGAACAGCGTCTCGATATTATCGCCGTGGTTCATGGTAGCCGCGACCTTGGAAATCCAATTAATCAACCTTGGGAGTTAGGATAGCTGTGAGGTGTCGCTATCGCGACGGGTGTTTTAAAGTCGGTTCTCGGACCGACAACCGAGATACTTTTCTTTGCTTGTCCAAAGAAAAGTATCCAAAAGAAACGACACCCGGATGCCGCTTAATCCTGCGCGCCGAAGCTTTTGAACGGGGTTTTCCGAAGGGGCTTCCCAGCCCCCACGTAAAACGCGATGCATCCCTGCATCGCCCCTGCGGGCTGATCCGTTCAAAACCTCCGGTGCTCGGCGCGGCATAACGGGAGAAAATCGCAGCAAATTTGGCGATAGTTGGGTAATTTTAGGTTGACTAATTGTTGTTAAATTAACTAATATGATCAGCGGCGGGTGTTAGTCGCCCGTTTGTTTTGCTCTTTTAAATTACTACATATGTTCTAGCGAGAAAGCGGTGCCTTTCGAGGCGAACCTTCGGGTTCATGACCGGGCTGCTGGGGCTTGTCCGAGCGCGTCGAGTACGGCGTGTACATGGGGGCGACAGTTGTCTGGCGTAAAGGTTAAGAGTCGTCCAAATAATCAATCTCAATATTCTCGTTTCCTTAGTTATTGGTCTGGCATTTTTAACCCTAACCAAGGAGATACAAATGAAGTGTGATATTCACATTAACGTAGTAATTAATGAAGTCAAGAGTATAAGTTTGCAACAGCCCCACGCTTTGCAAACGAAAAAACAAGTTGATTTGGATCAAGGTAAGAAGTTGTCTCCTAGAGCAATTTCACCTTGGTTATTAGCCTTATTACCAAAGCTTATTGAATTTATTTCTGATAAGTTGGGCTGGTAACTGACTCTTTAACCCATTGCTTCGGCAAACATGAAGCTAAAACCACACTACCCACATAATCCCATTGCCTCTATTGAGGCATTGGCGACCACTCTAGGAATTCATCCAAAACTTTTGCAAGACTTGGCAAATAAAGCCGATGATTCTTATACTGATTTCTTAATTACCTCCAAAAATAGAAAGGGCGAGGTAAAAGACAGAACTGTTTGTGAGCCAAAGTTTGAACTAAAAAAGCTACAAAAAAGAATAAATTCGCGAATATTTGAAAAAGTAGAATACCCCTTATATTTGCAGGGCGGAATTAGGGATGAAGAAAGTCCCCGTGATTATGTTGCTAATGCTCAAATCCATGCTCACGCCAATCAAATAATTTGCATTGATATTAAGCAGTTTTATCCCAGTATAAAAATTTCACATGTAAAAAAGATATTTAAGTATTTTTTTAAATTTCCTGAAGAAGTTTCTGAGATGCTGGCAAAATTGACAACTTATCGTGGAGCCGTGCCTCAGGGTGGCTGCACTTCTTCATATGTCGCCAATCTCATTTTTTATGATACAGAGTATTTATTAGTTTCTGAGCTGCGAAAGCATAGTATTAAATATTCTCGTCTATTGGATGATATAACTCTTTCTGCGGAAAAAGATTTCACTAAAGAACAAGAAGAATTTTTCATTAGAAAAATTTCAGCAATGTTCACAAAATATGGTCTCTCCATGCATAATGGAAAGAAACGTATAGAGCATCGTTCAAATTCTGATAAAAGTTTTGACGTTACTGGGCTTTGGATTGGTCACAAAAAGCCTAAGGCACGAAAAGAAGAGCGGAGATTTATAAGGCAATTAGTCTTCATGTGTGAACGAGAGTATAAAGTTAGTCCTTATACGAAAGAATATCATGAACGTTGGAATGAAGTTTCTGGGAAAGTTGCGAAATTACAACGGTTAGAACATCAGCAGGCTAAAAATCTACGACAGAGATTAGGACTGATTTTACCTTTATATGATGAAAACATGGGAAAACAACTAACTCACGAAACAAAAAAATTAATTACCTTATCACTACCGAAAAGCAAAAGACCAGGTAATATCAAAAGAGTAAATTCTCTAATTAATAAATTAGGGATATTATCCAGAAATAATAAAGCATTGGCCAAATCACTCCGATTGCAGTTAAGCAAAGCATACGCGGACAAACCAAGCAACAAAGAAATGTGGGAATAAAATGGATGATCGCCATTTTGGAATAATAAAGACCTTTGATGTTTTTAAGGGATTTGGGTTTATTCAACGACAAATAGGTAAAGATGTTTTCTTCTTTTATCAAGAAATTGAAGGTGACGATAAAATCTTAGCGGAAGGGGATAAAGTGAGTTTTACTGTTGAGAAAAAGCCTAAAGGGTGGCGTGCGTTTAATATTAGAAAGGAAGGGTAACAATTGAGTTTTGTAGGCATGTAGTTCGTAGCTCCGATTAGCAAAGCGTAATCGGAGGAATGTTAAATGATCCTTTTCGTGCGATTTCGCTAACGCTAATCGCACCTACTAGTTGATCGCGTTACAAATTCAGGGATGGTTTTCCTCCCGTTATGCCGCGCCGAGCACCGGAGGTTTTGGCAGGATTTGCCCGTAGGGGCGATGCAGGGAGGCATCGCGTTGCTTGCAGGGGCTGGGAGGCCCCTTCAAGCAACCCCTGCCAAAACCGAGGAGCGCAGGGAATACGCGGCATCCGGGTCGCTTTTTCTTTGGATACTTTCTTTTGGCGACGCAAAAGAAAGTATCTCGGCTGTCGGTCCGAGAACCGACTTCAAAATAACTTGTCGCATAGCGACACAACATACGCTTTGATAAAACGTAACAGGCAACCAGATGAACATAGCAGAACGTATTTACGAAACCGTCCAGACCATGCCCGAACAAACGGCCCGCGAAGTCTTGAGTTTTGCGGAAAGTTTAATGCCCAAACAATCAGAAGAAGAACGATCGCGCCGGGAAAACGCCTTAGCCACACTGGCCAAATATCGAGGCCGTTTCAAGGCGGAAAAATTCGAGCGCGACGAATGCTATGACCGCTAGGATATTTGCCGACACTAATTTGTTTGTCTATGCCGAGTCGCAAGATCGGAGCAAATCGGACCAAGCGGTTACCATCATTCAACATTCACCGGTCATCAGCACTCAAGTCGTCAACGAAACGGTTAGCGTCTTAACTAGAAAATACGGTTTCACGTTACCGGAAGCGCATGACATTGCATCGAGCTTATTGGATCTGTGCGAGATTGTCGCAGTCGATGCGCTGACTGTTCGTAAAGCCATTGATTTGGCGGCACGTTACTCACTATCGCATTGGGACAGTCTGATAGTCGCCGCAGCATTATTGGCGAATTGCGACATTCTTTACTCGGAAGATATGCAAGACGGACAAGTATTTGATGATCGCTTGACAGTGATTAATCCTTTTTAGCGTCATCGGCGCTATTTCGAACAACATCAGTAAAATTCAAGGCAAAACCATGTGCTTAGCCCTCCCCGCTCAAATCCTGCAAATACATCCCGGCGACACCGGAATGGCTACTGTTTCCGTTGACGGCGTCAAGGTCGAAGTCTCGCTGGCTCTGGTCGACGACGTAGATGTCGGCGATTACGTGCTGGTTCACGTCGGCTACGCGCTGAACAAGATAGACGAAGACGAAGCCATTAAGACCCTGGCGCTGTTCGCCGAAGCCGGACTGACGGCGACGCCATGAAATACATCGACGAATTCCGCCAGCACGATCTGGCACAACAACTGGCTCAAGCTATCGCCCAAACCGCGCATCCGGACCGGCATTACCGCTTGATGGAATTTTGCGGCGGCCATACTCATGCGATATTTCGTTACGGCGTGCAGGATTTGATGCCGGCCAATGTCGAGTTCATCCACGGCCCCGGCTGTCCGGTCTGCGTGCTGCCGACCGGCCGCATCGACAACGCGATTCAATTAGTCGAACAGCACGACGTCATTCTGTGCACTTACGCCGACTTGGTACGGGTGCCGGCCACCGGCCGTAATAGCCTGTTGAAAGCCAAGGCCGGTGGTGCCGACATTCGCATGGTTTATTCCACTCAGGACGTCGTGAAAATCGCCCGCGACAACCCGGAGCGACAGGTGGTGTTTTTTGCCATCGGTTTCGAAACCACCACCCCGCCTACGGCGGTCGCCATCAAGCAGGCCCAGGCGGAAGGCTTGAAAAATTTCAGCGTGTTCTGCAACCACGTGCTGACGCCTGCTGCCATGCAGGCGATTCTGGACGCGCCGGTGCCGGTGGCGATAGACGCGTTTTTAGGCCCGTCGCACGTCAGTAGCGTCATCGGCAGCCGGCCTTATGAAGTGTTTGCGGAACAATACGGCAAACCCATCGTCATCGCCGGCTTCGAACCGTTGGACGTGATGCAATCGGCCTTGATGCTGATACGCCAGCTTAATGAAGGCCGGCATGTGGTGGAAAACGAATACAGCCGGGCGGTGACGCGCGACGGCAACCCAAAAGCCCAGGCTTTGGTCGGCGAGGTATTGGAACTACGCCCGCAATTCGAATGGCGCGGCTTGGGTTTGATTCCAAACAGCGCATTGAAATTGAAAGCCGCTTATGCCGAATTCGACGCCGAACAACGCTTTAACATGCCCGCCATCCGGGCCAGCGACGTTAAAGGCTGCGAATGCCCGGCCATTTTGCGCGGCGCCAAAAAGCCGCAAGACTGCAAACTGCTGGGCACGGTCTGCACCCCGGAAAACCCGATGGGTTCCTGCATGGTGTCGTCGGAAGGCGCTTGCGCGGCGTATTGGTCGTATGGGCGGCTCAGAAACGAAGCCTCTAAGCAATCTCGACAAACGGATTAATAATGATCAAACCGCCTTCGATTTCCTGACTGTGTTGCACATCTTCGGAAAACAGGGTTTTACAGCCTGCAAGCAGCGCCGCACTGACAATCATGCTGTCGTATAACGAAAATCCGTAACGTTCCGCAATAACCAAGCCTTGCTCGTGGGTTTCCAGACTTAGCGTTTGCGTTGCGCAGACGGTTTTGACGATTTGCAGCGTTTCGCGAATTTCCGGGTACGGCATGCGCAGCTTGCGCGACGCCACCGAGGCGAACTCGTTTAACACTTGCACGCTTATAGTGCCGCCGGCGCTCAGCAAGGTTTCGGTTCGATCGGCTTTACGCTGGTCGGCTGATAATAAATACAGTAAAACATTGGTATCGAAGAAAGGTTTAGCGGTTTTCATGCGCGTCCAAGCGATCGAACTTAAAATCCGCCGGTAGTCGCCCGCGATACTTACGCAATCTGGTCAGCAATTCCAGATTATCGGCTTTTTTCTCGACTGCAAAGCTGCGTTCGCCGGCGACGTGAATCTCGATATCGTCCCCTTCTTTCAACTGCAACGCTTCGACGACAGCGGCCGGTAATCTTACCGCTAAACTATTACCCCATTTGGCTACTTGCATGCTAGATTCCTTTGAAAAAGATATACTGAGCGTTATTGTATATCGCCAGAAATACTAAGCGCTATTCAACCTTAACCGAGCATCCCTTTCCGTGACCAAAAAATTCACTTCCGCCTTAAACTTGAAATCCGGCCACGTCGACCTCAGCCACGGCGGCGGCGGCCGCGCCATGGCGCAATTGATAGACGAATTGTTCATCAAGCATTTCGACAACGACTTGCTGCGCCAGCATAACGATCAGGCCCTATTCAGCGTGCCGGCCGGGCGGCTGGCGATCAGCACCGACGGTCATGTAATTTCGCCGCTGTTTTTCCCGGGCGGCGATATCGGTTCGCTGGCGGTGCACGGCACCGTCAACGACGTCGCCATGTCCGGCGCCAGGCCTTTGTATCTGGCGGCGGGCTTTATTCTGGAAGAAGGCTTGCCGCTGGCCGATCTGGAACGCATCGTCATCAGCATGGCCGCCGCGTCCAAGGCCGCCGGCACACCCATTGTCACCGGCGACACCAAGGTGGTCGAGCGCGGCAAGGGCGACGGCGTGTTCATTACCACTACCGGCGTCGGCATAGTGCCGGAAGGCGTCAATATTTCCGGCAACCGGGCCAGCCCAGGCTGCGCGATTTTAATCAGCGGTTCGATCGGCGACCACGGCGTGGCCATCATGGCCGGGCGCGAAAATCTGCAATTTGAAACCAGCATCGTCTCCGACTCGGCGGCGCTGCACGGTTTGGTGGCCGATCTGGTGGCCGTTGCGCCGGCGGCGATACGCTGTTTACGCGACCCGACTCGCGGCGGATTGGCGACGGCGTTGAACGAGTTAGCCAAACAGTCCGGCGTCGGCATGGCGATAGCCGAAGACCGAATCCCGGTGAAAGAGCAAGTCAAGGCCGCTTGCGAAATCCTCGGCCTCGATCCTTTGTATGTCGCCAACGAGGGCAAGCTGGTCTGCATCTGCTCCGCCGCTGCCGCCGACACCTTGTTGCAAGTCATGCAAGCCCACCCCTTGGGCCGCGACGCCGCCATCATCGGCGAAGTCATCGACGATCCGCACGGCTTCGTGCAAATGGCCACGACTTTCGGCGGCCGGCGCATCGTCGACTGGCCGGTGGGCGAACAGTTGCCGCGCATCTGCTGATGCCCGGCAAGGCCATCCGGGTGCGCGGCGTGGTGCAGGGCGTCGGCTTTCGGCCGATGATCTGGCATCTGGCCCGCCAACACGGTTTGACCGGCTCGGTGTGGAACGACGGCGAAGGGGTGATGATTCATGCTTTCGGCAACCGGCAAGACCTGGATACCTTCATCCGGCAAATTCCGTTGCAGCTGCCGCCGCTGGCGAAGCTGGATAGTCTGGAAGCGACCGATTTGGCGGGCAGGCCGGCGGATAACGAATTTCGAATAATCGCCAGCCAAAGCAATGGTATCGATACCCCCATCGCCGCCGATGCGGCAACCTGCCCGGAGTGCCTGTCCGAAATAGTCGATCCCAGCAATCGCCGCTACCGCTACCCATTCACCAATTGCACCCACTGCGGGCCGCGCCTGTCCATCGTCCGGCGGGTGCCTTACGACCGCTGCAACACCAGCATGGCGGCATTTGCCGTGTGTCCGGCCTGCCAACGTGAATACGCCGATCCGTCCGACCGCCGCTTTCACGCCCAGGCCAATTGCTGTCCGGTCTGCGGGCCTGATTTGTGGCTGGAGGACAATCAGGGCCGGTTAACCGGCATACCGGATCTCATCAAGCACACCGCCGATCTGCTGCGCCAGGGTTACATCGTGGCGATCAAGGGCCTGGGCGGCTTTCACCTGGCCTGCAACGCAGCCGATAGCGAAGCGGTGGACAGACTCCGGCAACGCAAACGCCGTTATGCCAAACCCTTCGCGTTGATGGCCAAAAACCTTGCGGCGATTCGCCGGCATGCAGCGGTCAGCGATCTGGAAGCGCGGGCCTTGCGGGACAAGGCCGCGCCGATTGTATTACTGCAAACCCAGGGCGAAGCGCTGGCGTCCGGTATTGCGCCCGGCGACGGCAAACTGGGCTTCATGCTGCCCTACACACCGTTGCACAGCTTGTTGCTGACGGCGCTGGACAAGCCGCTGGTGATGACCTCCGGCAATCTCAGCGACGAACCGCAATGCACCGATAATGCAAACGCCAAACGCCAACTGGCCGGAATCGCCGACTACTGGCTGCTGCACGATAGAGAGATTGCGAACCGCCTGGACGATTCGGTAGTCCGCGAAATGGATGGCGAGATACGGCTATTGCGCCGGGCGCGCGGCTATAGCCCGGAAGCGCTGGCCCTGCCGGCCGGTTTCGAAACGGCGGACGGCATTCTGGCGATGGGCGCGGAATTGAAGAACAGTTTTTGTCTAGTCAAAGCCGGCCAGGCTATCGTTTCGCAACACATCGGCGACCTGGAAAGCGCAAGCGTGCAACAGGACTATCGGCAGCTGATCGCCCTCTACCAACAACTGTACGACTTTCAAGCCCGGCAGTTTGCCGTGGACCGGCATCCCGGCTATTTATCCAGCCAATACGGCCAGGCATTGGCCGCTGCCGGCCATTGCGAGCCGATCGAGGTACATCATCACCATGCCCACCTGGCCGCCTGTCTGGCCGAACACGGCATTGCCTTGCAATCCGAACCGGTGCTGGCCGCCGTTTTCGACGGCTTGGGCATGGGGGACGCCGGCGAGCTGTGGGGTGGGGAGTTTTTACTGGGCGATTATCGGCATTGCACCCGTCTCGGCCACTTGCAGGCCATCGCCCTGCCCGGCGGCAACCGGGCCATGCGCGAACCCTGGCGCAATACCTATGCCCAACTGCAGCATTACTTCGACTGGCCGGCGTTGCAGCGGGACTACCCGGACTTGGCCATCGTGCGATTTCTGGCCGCCAAGCCGCTGGCGACACTGGACACGATGATAAGCAAAAACCTCAATTCACCGCTGTGCAGTTCCTGCGGGCGTTGGTTCGATGCCTTCGCCGCCGCGCTGGGTTTGCACACCGAAGCAATCGATTACGAAGGCCAGGCCGCCATCGCCCTGGAAACTTTGGCCACGCCACGCTTTGCGGCGCAAACAGCCTATCCGGATGCCTGGACCGTAACAAACGATAACGGCTTGGCGGTGTTGGGTTGGCGGGGGCTCTGGCTGGCGGTACTGCACGATTTGCAAGCCGGCATCGATGCGGCCGACATCGCCGCCCGCATTCACCACAGCTTGATCGACGCCAGCGTCTCGCTACTGCTGCAACTCGGCGCGCAAACCGGCACGGGCTGCATCGTGTTGAGCGGCGGCGTATTCCAAAACCGCTTGCTGCTGGAAGGCGTCGGCCAAGCCTTGCGCGCCATGGGTAAAACCGTGCTGGCGCCGCAACGTTATCCGATGAACGACGGCGGACTGGCCTTGGGTCAAGCGGCGATTGCCGCGGCTAAATCGGTCAGCCGATAAGCGCGCCGGCAGACCGATCAAACTTGCGTTAACAGCGGGCTCAGCCGGATTGCTCGCGCAAAGTCCGCTCCAGTCCGGACAATTCAGCCTCGGTATTAATGTTGGCGAATATCTCCGGCACGGCGCTGAAATCGACCTTCAGCAAACGCTGCCGCTCGAACCAGCTTTGTAATTTGCGTTCGCCGCGCCCAAGATAAACCTGTAGATCGGCTTGCAGGCCGGTTTTGATTGCCGCAAACACCGGATGCAGGCGTTGGCCGTCGAATGCCGCGGCTATATCGAATTCGTCCGTCAAAGCCGTCAGCAAACGCTGCGCATGCGCGGTTGCCAGCAACGGCGAATCGCAAGGCATCACCAACAACACCGGATTTTGCGCCGCCCGCATCGCCGCCAGCATGCCGGCCAACGGGCCGTCGAAATCGGCGTTGCCGTCTTCGAGCACCGCGTAACCGAATTGGCGATACCGTGCTTGATTGCGATTGGCGCTGATCAGCAATTGGTCGACCAGCGGCGCCATCGCCGCCAGCGCGTAAGCCACCAGCGGCCTGTTATCGAATAACAGCAAGCCTTTGTCCTGCCCTGCCATGCGTCTGGCCAGGCCGCCGGCCAATACCACACCGCTGACTTTGTTTTGCCCGCTCATAATGATAAGCTTTTACGATGTTAAGAAAAGTCGTCATTTTCGCAAGCCTGCCGCTGATTGCAAGCTGCGCCGCTCCGGCCGGTCAGGCCAATGTCAGCCGCGAACAACTGGACTTCTATCAGGTGGAAACCACGAAACCCTACGACGAGGTGCTGGCGGAACTGGAAATTGCGATTGCCGAACATAACTTTCGCATCACCGGCCATAGCCGGGTCGGCAAGGTAATACGCGACCGCGGCGCCAAGGATTTTCCAGAATACGACACCGTGCAGTTTTGCAATCTGACCCTGGCCAGAACCGTGCTGGAAATTACCCCGCATGCGATAGGCTACATGCCTTGCAATGTCGTAACCTATCAATTTGCCGGCAAAACCATCGTCAGAACCCATTTGTTGCCGGAAGACGGCGACAATCCGGAACTGAACGAATTCTCGGCCACGATGAACCGGCAACTCAAACAGATTGTCGATTTTGCCGCCGAACAATAATTTTTATCACTTAATCCATAAAACACCATGAAACACACCTTAATAGCCGCTGCTTTATTAACCCTACTAACCGCTTGCGCCACCACTCAAGAAACTGCTTCCGATCAGGCTGGGGCGGCCAAACCTGCGGTTTTGGCCAACGATTACCCCACCCGCGACCGGGTCGATTATGTACTGGAATGCATCGCCAAGCACGGCGGCCTCAGCTATATCAATCAATACGCCTGCGGTTGCAAGATCGACAAGATAGCCGAACAACTGAGCTTTGCCGAATACGAGTCCGCCCGCACCTTTGTGCAAATGCAGAAAACTCCGGGCGAAGCCGGCGCGCCGTTCCGAGACCCCAAACATTCGAAAGACTTGCGTTCCAAGCTAAAAGACGCCGATGCGGCGGCCGAGAAAGCCTGCTTCGTAAAGTAACGGCCGGCTTGCGACGGGTTTCGGCGCCGGCCCATGAAAGCAAGGCAGGCTTGCTTGCAAGACAGGCCGCCGCGAATCGTCCGCCAGGCTCGGCGGCAAGGGTGCCGCCGAGCCAAACCAATCGTCAAAATTTCAGCGTTTTGCCCAAACATGTCGAACCTATTCCCCAGTCCGCACTATCCGAAATTCAAATTGCTGATTTTGGCCTTGCTGAGTTTAAACGCCGTCACCTACGCCATCGTCGACACGCTTACCAGCGCCATGGACGCCCTGACCTGGCTGATCTTGCTGGTGATTTACGAACTGGAGACCCATGGCGGCAAGCCGCCGGCCGCGGAAAAGACGCTGGAACGGGGCCGCACCGCACTGATCGCGGTGATTGTCTGGGTGTTTTTCAGCTATTTACGCGACAGCGAATGGCTGGATGTCGGCAATTCCTTACTGTGGTTTGCACTCATCGCCCTGATGGAACTGGAAGTCCGCCGTCCGGATATCGTGATTCGGCATGCCGCCGCATGCTGGATGGCGACCATAGTCATCTTCGCCGGCCTGCTGGCCATGGCCGGCATCTGGCTTTGGCGGCAAGCCTGGCTGGATGCTTACGACGCCTTGTTATGGATAACGGCCTTCGGCTTTATTGAAGCCGATATTTTTCAATTGCTTAAACCTAAAAAATTCGGTTGAGCATTCTAAAACCGGCCCGACGGCTCGGCAATCCGCTAACTTGGATAGGGTGAATCCGATGAAGGCAATGGTATTGGAAAGGCTCTGCACGCTTGAAAACAACCGGCGGCCCTTAACGCTAACGGAACTGCCGAAACCGCTGCCTTCGGCGACGGAAATACTGCTCAAAGTCTCCGCCTGCGGGGTTTGCCATACCGAGCTGGACGAAATCGAAGGCCGGACGCCGCCGCCCCGTTTGCCGATCATCCTCGGCCACCAAGCGGTCGGCCTGGTCGAAGCCGCCGGCGGCCGGGCCGGTAAATTCCGGGTTGGCGACAGGGTTGGCGTGGCCTGGATCTTTGCGGCGTGCGGGACCTGTAAATTCTGTCTGGCGGGCCGGGAAAATCTCTGCCCGGATTTTGCCGCCACCGGCCGAGACGCCAACGGCGGTTACGCGGAATACATGACCATCGATGAAAGCTTTGCCCACCCCCTGCCCGCCACCTTTTCGGATATACAGGCCGCTCCCCTGCTCTGCGCCGGCGCCATCGGCTACCGTTCGCTGCGTCTGACCGGATTGAAAAACGGCCAGCGCCTGGGCTTGACCGGCTTCGGCGCCTCGGCGCATCTGGTATTGAAAATGGCCCGCTACCGTTTTCCGGACAGCGAAATTTACGTGTTTGCCCGTAGTGCCGAGGAAAGGGCTTTCGCCTTGGAACTGGGCGCGGTATGGGCCGGGAACACCACGGACCGCTCGCCGCACGGGCTCGACGGCATCATAGACACCACGCCGGCGTGGGAACCGATTGTGGCGGCCCTGGCAAACCTGGAAGCCGGCGGCCGGCTGGTAATCAATGCCATCCGCAAGGAAGGCTGCCGCGACAGCCTGTTAACGCTGGATTATCCGCAACATCTGTGGCTGGAAAAAGAAATCAAAAGCGTCGCCAACATTACCCGAACGGATGTTAGGGCGTTTTTGGCCTTGGCGGCGGAAATGCGGCTGCAACCGACGGTGCAGGTATTTGCGCTGGAACAGGCCAACGAAGCCCTGCTGGAGCTGAAAACCGGCAAAATCCGCGGCGCCAAGGTGCTGAAAATAGCTTGAGGCTGCTTGAAATCCGCCGGATCGCCGCTAGCCGTTAATCGCCAAATTTATGTTGGTGAACGGCGGGGGCAGGCGCTTTCTTTCAGTAATTTCAGGTAGCTTTCGGCGTCCACGGGCCGGCCATAGTAATAGCCCTGCGCTTCGTCGCAACCCAATTCCTTGAGGAAGGCCGCTTGTTCCGCGGTTTCTATTCCTTCCGCCAATACGGTGAGATGCAGATTGTGGCCGAGGGCAATGATGGCCCGCGTGATGGCCATGTCGTTGCTGTCTTGCGGGATGTCCATGACGAAAGAACGGTCGATTTTCAGCTTATCCACCGGCAGGCGTTTCAGATAACCCAGCGAGGATTGGCCGGTGCCGAAATCGTCGATGGCCAGAGTCACGCCCAGCGCGCGCAACTCTCCCATGATGCGGATGTTTAGTTGCGCCTGCTGCATGATGTAGGTTTCGGTAATTTCCAGTTCCAGATGTTTCGGCGGCAAGCCGGTATCCGCCAATACCTGTGTGACGGTGGCCAGGATGTCGCTACGCTCGATCTGCACCCCGGACAAATTGACCGCCATGCGCTGGAAATCGTGGCCCGCATCCAACCATTGCTTGGCTTGGTGGCAGGCGCTGCGCAATACCCATTCGCCGATGGCGACTATCAATCCGGAATCCTCGGCGATCGAGATGAACTTGTCCGGGGGAATCAGGCCGTGCTCGCGATGGCGCCAGCGCAACAAAGCCTCCGCGCCGATCAACCGGTCGTCGGCCAGCGCCAGTTGCGGTTGATAATGGACTATCATCTCCTCTCTCGCCAGCGCGTCGCGCAGCTCGCTCTCAAGAAACAAACGTTCCCGGGCGCGCTCGGTCAGACAGACATCGTAATACCGAAAAATGCCGCGCCCCTGCTCCTTGGCCTGATACAAGGCCAGGTCGGCATGCTTGATCAGCGTGGTGGCGTCCTCGCCGTCTTCGGGATAACAGCTGATGCCGATGGAAGTGCCGATTTCAAGCTTATGCCCCTGGGCCATGAACGGCTGAGCCAGCCCCGCCAAGATTTTGCATGCCACATATTCGACAACATCGTGATTTTCGGTATCCTCCAGCAGCACGATGAATTCGTCGCCCCCCAACCGGGCCACCATATCGCCATGGCGCAGGGTATTCTTCAAGCGTTGCGCCACCGCGCTCAGAAGTTCGTCTCCCACCGGATGCCCCAGGCTGTCGTTAACGTGCTTAAAGCGGTCCAGATCCAGAAACAGCACGGCCAGGGTCCGGCCGCTGCGGCGCACTTTTTCCAAGGACTGCTCGCAACGTTCCACAAACAGCTGCCGATTGGGTAAATCCGTCAACGAATCGTAATAGGCTAAATGATGGATATGTTCCGCCGCGCGCTTTTGCTCGCTAAGATCGTAAAAAACCCCGATATAACGGATGATTTGGCCATCGCTGTCATGCACGGCGGAAACGCTTTGCCAAAGCGGCAAGGGTTCGCCATTCTTGCGGCGGTCCCAAATCTCGCCTTGCCACTTGCCGGCCAGCTTCAGCGTGGACCATAACTTCCGATAGAATTCCTTGTCATGGTAACCCGACTTGAACAGGTTGGGTTTTTGGCCCAGCACTTCTTCGGAACAATAGCCCATGATTTCGGTAAAGGCGCGATTGACCTTGATAATACGGGCATTGGCATCGGTAATCAGAATCCCGTTCAAACTGCTTTCGAAAACGCTGGCCGCCAAAACCAGCTGTTCGTCGATCAGGCGCTCGGCGGTAACGTCCTGCACCGTGCCGACCAAGCGGCGCGGCCGCCCATCCGAATCGGCATGCGTAATAAAGCATTTGCGCAGCCATTTCACCCGGCCGTCCGCCAACAACAGCCGATGGTCCACGCTAATGGGCTTATCGGCCGTCAGCGAAACCGAATACGCTTTATCGACCGCGGCGCGGTCGTCGGGGTGGACCAAGCCCAGCAAGTCCGGAAAAGATAATGGCCGGGTTAGCGGATCGATTTCCAGAATGCGGTAAATTTCTTCCGACCACGTCGGTTCGCCGCTCGCAAGATCCTGCTCCCAGTGGCCCAAATGGGCGATATGCTGCGCTTCCTTCAGCAGGTTTTCGCTGCGATGCAGACGCTCTTGCTGTTGTTTGAGCGGACTGATGTCGGTTGCGCACACCACCGCGCCCTCTTCCTTGCCTTGCCGGTTGTACTGGATACTTGCTTCCAGCCAATAATGCCGATATTGGCCGTCGCGGCCCAGCAGCCTGTGTTCCGCCGTATAGTTACCCGCCCGGTGCGCGGCCTCGAACAGCGGCGAGTAAACCGGCCAAGGCAGTTTGCCGAGCATGTCGGCCAACGCTCGCCGCTCATCGGGATGCAGCCATTCGTCCAGCACGTGCTCATCCAGCTTCCGGCCCGCCACGTCCAACATTTCGCTGCAGCGCTGGTTGATCTGCCGCAAGCGGCCGTCCGGCCCCAGCAGTATCATCAACGCGCCGGTGGTATCCATCACCCGCTGTAGAAAAAAGCGCTGATTAAGCTGGCGCTGATTGGCCTCGCGTAGCGCATTGCTTTGCGATTCCATGGCGCAAAGCAGGCTATCGGTCTGCTCCGCATCCTGGGACATCTGCTGCTCCAACGCGGCATTGGCAAGCCGTAACGCGGTTATTTCGGTACGCAAGCTTTCCAGTTCGCTTTGCAAGCGGGTATCTTTCATGCCGTATGGTTTAGAAAATAAGGACTTAACAGCGCCACCGTCTCGTCGACGGCTCTAGCCGCCGCCGACGACAGGCCCGGCCGAAATGGCGTGGCGGCTGCTATTTCGGCGGTAACGATTTGAATACGCGGCATGGGTTCCGGCAGCGCCGCCAAGGCGTGCAATAAATAGCCCACGCCCATGCCATGTCCCGCCAACGAGGCTTCTGCCATGACCGTTTCCGGCAAGGGCCGGCCGAGCCGGCCGGGTTCGCCGGCCGGAGCCCCGGCATCGACGATGATTGCTTCATCGCACCCTTGAAATAACAGCAAAGCCGCCAATCCTGGCGTACCGGCATCGAAAATGCGCAGGTTTTCGGGCAACGGCAGCCGGGCAAGCCGCTGATAGACGGCAACGCCGAAACCATCGTCGCCGTGCAGCGGGTTACCGAAACAAAGAATGTGGCGCATGGATTAAGGCGCGAAGCGCACGCGTTTGCCGGTATCCAGCATATGCACGGTGCAGACCAGACAGGGGTCGTGAGAACGGATGACGTGGCCGATTTCCACCGGATTATCCGGGTCTTGCACGGCCAGGCCGACCAGACTCTGCTCCCAATGCCCCGGTACGCCGCCGCTGTCGCGCGGCGACGCGTTCCATGCCGTAGGCGTGACGATCTGGTATTTATCCACTACGCCGTCCTTGATACGCAGCCAATGTCCCAGCATGCCGCGCGCGGCCATCACCAAACCGTAGCCTTCGCCGTCAATCTCCCGCGACTTGGGTGTATCCAGAAAATGCGGTTCACGCATGTTTAAGGCCAATTCGTCCAGCATGCGCCGCGCATGCAGCAGCTCCAGGGCAACCCGCCGCACCCTGGCGAACTGGCGCAACCAAGCATTACCGCCCTCGGCGGCGTGCAGGGATGTAATCAAGGCATCGCCGGCTATCAACAACTCGGCCAAGGGCCCGGTTTGCACCACCCTGTCGCCGTAGCGCGGCGCCTTGGCCCAGGTATAGCGGTCGCTGTCGGGTTGGAAATCCGGAACGGTTTCGCCCTGCCAGGGGTGGCGCCCGCCTTGGTAGGGGCGAAACCAGGAATGGCGCACGTGCTCGTTGATCAGCCGTTGATCGAAAATCTCGACCTTGCCGGTGTCGCCGTTATAAAAACCGCCGGGCAACAGGCGGGCATCGGCATCAAAGGCCCAGCGGCCGGGATCGCACCAGGAACCGCTGCTGAGCATGTGCGGCGTGCCGGCGGCCAAGCGGTGCAACCCCAACGAGCGGGCGCAACGGCTCAGCATACCCAGAGCGCTGCCGGCATGAGCCGGAGTTTCCAGCCAACCGAAGTAAGCATCGGCGCTATCCAGAGCCAGCCAATCGTCCAGCGGGGCGCCGACGATACGCTGCTCGTACCAGCGTAGCACGTCGTCCAGTACCGCGCGGCAAGCCAAAACCCGCCGCATATCGGCCGGCAGGGTGACGCCGCCGGGCAGCATGTAGGACGAATGCGGCCATTGCCCGCCGAAATGGGCGACGATTTCGACCGCGCGGCGGGTGGTTGCCAGCGTTTCGAGATAAATCGAGCCGCGAAATGGCTCGAACGCCGCCAGCGCCTCGGCAAACCAGGGCTGGCTAACGTAACGCGGGTTACAAAAATCCGGAGCGAAGAACAAAAAGGTTTGGCGAAAATCGTTTTGCAGGCCTTCGGCAATCAAACACAAGTTGCGGATGCGCGTGGCATTGGCCGCCACCGGCACTTGCCAGGCATGTTCCAGCGCCAGCACCGCCGAGTACAGATGCGCGGTACCGCAAATGCCGCAGACGCGGGGGGTAATCACCAAGGCATCGCGCGGCGTGCGTCCCAGCATGATTTGTTCGAAACCGCGGTAAAGCGTGCCGACGGTACGGGCTTCCGTCACCACGCCATCTTCCAGCACCAGGCCGATTTCCAGATCCCCTTCCACCCGGTTGAGGTTGACATTGACAGCAATTCTGGCCATTTCAGCTATCCATTTCCTTATCTTTGACCCGCGCCGGCGCGGCGTGGTGCGCCAAATTTTTGTAGGCCATATACCGGGCGCGCTCCACGCCCAAGGGCAGGCGCAGCGGGATGTCGCCGATTTTTTCGGTACTGAACAGATCGTTGTCGCGGGGAAAGCCGGGCGAAGTACAGCCGAAACAAGGTACGCCGGCACGGGTTTTACTGCTGGTGCCGTTCCACAGGTCGCTGTTGCACACCGCCTGGGTCATGGGCCCCTGACAACCCAGATTGAAAAACAGGCAGGCTTGCCCTCCCGGCACCGTCTCCTCGATATCGTATTCATGATATTCGTTGCGGGTGCAGCCTTGATGCACCATGGTGTTGAAGAAGGCTTTGGGACGATTCAAGGCATCGAGTTCCAGCGGTAGGCCGGTCGCCAGCCAAGCCAAGGTTTGGGTCATGGCATGCGGATGGGCCGGACAACCGGAGATGTTAATCACCGGCAAACCGCCGCGCGAACGCCACTCGGGAGGAAATAGGCCGCCCGGCTGTTCCCGGTTATATTGCAGACCGATGCAGTCGCCGGGATTCGGCGTGGCGGCGTGAACGCCGCCGAAAGCCGCGCAAGTGCCCATCGCCACCACCACGCCGGCCTGTTGCGCCAATTCCCTGGCCATCTCCATTCTGGCCCGGCCCCGGTAACTGTCGTACAGCCCCGTGCCGCGCGGCGCGGTGACGATGCTGCCTTCCACGCACAGAATATCCAAGGCCTGGCCGCCGCCGGCGATACGCTGGAAAATGGCGTCGTGTTCGCGCATGCTGGCGTGGGACAGAGACGGATGCCAGAGCAGCTCGATGCCGTGCGCGGAGAACAGTTGTTCCAGACTGGGCGAGTCGGCGCCGAGGATGGCCAGCGATTCGCCGCCGCACGCCCCGGTTTGTAGCCAGAATAAAGTATTCACATTCCCTCGCACGGTTTTAGTTTTAACCGGTGATTGTATTGAATTTGAAAGCCGGCGTGCAATGCACTAATGTCCAATGTGTGTTTAGGCGGGGCCGAATCGGCCCCAAAACCGGGTTTTCCAAGTCAAGACTGGACGCATTACGCGTTAGGCAGCCCGATTTTGCATGCGGCAAAAAACCGGGAGAATTAGTCAAATACCTTAAAAATCAGACCGAACACGATATCCAGCAAACCTTCCTCGCCGCCCGTGGCTTGGTATTGCCCGCCATAACGATTGCCGGAGCCACCATCGACCGGCAGCGGCGCCCGGCCGGTCTGGGTGTTTTTTTGCTGCAGTTCCGCTTGTTTTTGTTGATGCAGGATTTGCCCGCCGGCTTTTTTCCATTCCAGCAAGTGGCTGATTTCGCCGCCGTCCAGCCAAATGCCGTGGGCGCGGCATTGATCGATGACCACGCCGCTTTTATGCCCGAACACCACCCGATTCATGATATTCAGGCAAACCGGGCACTCCAGGTATTTGACCGGCTTGTTGCGCTGATAACGGTCATTGTTGATATTACCGAGCAATTCCCGGTTAACCGTATACACCGGCGAAACGGCTGCCTCCAACAAGGTTTCCACCTCGCCCGGATCGAAAAACAAGCCGAAACAATTAGTGCAGCGCTCGATGTGTAAAGGCGGTTGCATCTCCAGCACAACGGCCTGCAACTTGACGCTGCATTCCGGACAAATGCGTTCCGACGCCTGGCTGATCACCCGGTAAGCGTGCTTGCCGTGCAAATCCACATCGTTACGCACCCCGCAATAACTGCAATACTGGATATTGGCCGGCAACGGCGCCGAGCAATTGTTGCAACGCGCCATGCTTAAAACCGGGCCAGCAGTTCTTGTTTTTTGGCGCTGTATTCGGCTTCGGAGATCAACTCCGCCTCGAACAACTTCTTCAATTGCGCCAGCTTACCGGCAATATCGTCCGCCGCCGCACTCGCGCCCGGTGTTGTCATCGTCAGACCCTGGGCCATGTTTTGTCCCAACGCCAATCCGGCGCCCAACCCCATGCCGGCCCCGGCCGCGCCGCTTTCGTTGCGGGCCGCCTCGCGCATGGCATCCAGTTGCTGCACACTGGTGTAATCCAGTCCCACCGCTTGGGCGGCTTGGGCCTCGGCGGTCAAATCGGCGATGCGGTTGATGCGGCGCAGGGTGTCTTCGTCAAAATCGGTGCCTTCGATACGAAAGTCGCTAATGCTAAAACCCAGCTTGCGGAACACGATGGCCAGCTTGATGGCAATGCCGCGGGCAATTTCTTCGCGGTTGGCGTCGATATCGGCATAACTGTAGCCGCATTCGGCCAGATAATCGCTGATCGGCTGAATCACCCGGGCCGAAATGATTTTGCGGAACTCGTCTATGCCGACCTGATTATGGCTGCCGACGATAGTCACGAAAAAAGCCTGGGCATCCTCGATTTGATAACTGTAATTGCCGTAGGCTTTCAGGCCGATGGGGAATTGGTATTTCGGGTCCTGATACTTGATCAGCGAGGTGGTGCCCCATTTTTGATCGAGTATTTTGGTCTTGCGGTAAAAATAAATCCCCACCTTGTGTTCGCTGACGAAAAACTGCATGAACTTTTTGATGGTGGTGCAGAACGGCACATTGTCGGTCTGCAGATTGACCATGCATTGCTGTTCTATGACGGCCTTGACCTGGCCTTCATAGACAAAAATGCAACCCTGCCCAGGGCCGACGATCAGCTTGGAAGCGTTTTTGATCTCGTCGCCGTTTTCCGTCCATTGCATGAACAACACATCCGGGTCGGGATTTTGCCATTCGATGACCGAACGCAGTTGGCGTTTAATGCCATCCATCATTGCCATGATAACCTCATTATTTTGTGGTGAACCCAAACGTAAGTGCGTAATATCTAGCGATCAATTATGGCAAATAACAGGAGTTTTTGTGGCACTCAGAACCTTTAAAGACAAACACCCGCAGATGGGCGACAAGGTCTATATCGACCCGGCCGCCGTCGTCATCGGCGATGTGACGATGGGCGACGATGTCTCGGTCTGGCCGACGGCAGTGATCAGGGGCGATGTGGAATCCATTCGCATCGGCGCCGGCAGTAATGTGCAGGACGGCTCGGTGCTGCATGTTTCCCACGCCGGCGATTATTCGCCCAGCGGCCATCGCCTGCTGATCGGCAAAGGCGTTACCATCGGCCACCGGGCCGTGGTGCACGGCTGCACCGTAGGCAATTATTGTTTAATCGGTATCGGCGCCATCATCATGGACGGCGCGGTACTGGAAGATTACGTGATGCTGGCGGCCGGGGCCTTGGTATCGCCCGGCAAAACCCTGGAAAGCGGCTATCTGTACGTCGGCGCCCCCGCCAAACCGGTGCGGGCCTTGAATGACACCGAAAAAGCTTTCCTGGAATATTCTTACCAGCATTACATCCGACTGAAAGACCGCTATTTGGCCGAGGAATAATCGTCCAAGCGCTAAGCGGGTAACCGATGCGGAAAGATCAAAAGCTCAAATTGTCCAGCGGGCTGATAACACCCTGATGCTCGCCATGGTATAAACCATAGCGGTTTTCGGATCCTTATGGCTCATGCTTAATGGTGCGAATATCCGTGCCGCGTTGTAAAAGATACGTGTCGAAACTATGCCAAAAAGTATACGCGGAAACCCGTTTGACAATTGATCATCTGGAACTAAAAAGCCCAGCCATTTCGTACAGTGTTTTTTTAGACAACAAAAGCATACCCAATATATAAAAAACAGCACCGGATAGAATCATAACCCCTATCGTAAACCAATGATTTACAATAATTACATTAGTCATATAAAACATTAATAACCCTACAAGCATAACCGATGACACAAATATAGGCGCGAACACTGCCTTAACCACATGAAAAATCTTTAAGTTTATCCTTCTAATTGAATTCACAAGGTTTATAAAAACTATAACAGGATAAACTATAGCCCAAGTTAAAGCCAACCCTAACGCACCATAATTTATTGCAAAAATAAAACTCGGCACCATTAGCAGCACACCCAAAACCACTAATTGAAGCTGAACCTTTGGTTTTCCAATTGCATTAGTCATAGGAGCACACAAGGTACTTATCCCCCGAAGCGGGAAAACCAAACCCAAGACAAAAAATAATGGAATAACATCATTCCATTTATCACCCAGTAACGCAGGGATTAAATAATGAGATATACCCACTAATCCAAATGATACTGGAAATAATATCAGACTGGTTAACCTTATGGATTTGAGAAAGTATTTTGCGATTTGCAAGGGATTATCTTGCAGCTTTGCATACGCTGGAAACGCAACCTGATTAAGTACCGGCATGATTTTGTCAATTGGTAGAGAAGCCAAATGCAAAGCAACGGCATAAACACCAACATCTTTTGCGCTTAATACTCCCCCAGCAATAAAAACATCCGCTTTAGAGAATACTATCCATAAAAAAGAAGTTAAAAGCACCGTTCCACCGAACGATACAACATCGAACATTCCATGCATAGAAAAATCCGGCTTTTTAAGGCATGGTTTGTAGATATTCAAAATAATTACGCTGAGCGCACTGCTTAATAATGGCCCAGCAATGAGCGACCAAACACCGTATCCCATAACGGCCATTATTAATGTACAAACACCACCAATCACATTAGTTGTAAATGATATAGATGATACTTCTTTGTATTCCATATCACGACTGAACAGTGCAGATGGCATTATATTGAGCGGCACTAAGAGAAATCCGACAGACATCACCTGAATCAGTGAAATTATTTTCGGCTCGTTATAATACTTTGCTATAGGATATGCACCGAGGAAGATGAAAACGAATAAGATTAAATTTATTATTATAAGAATACCAAAAATCTTCTTTAGCTTCTCTTCCGTGAGCTCCTTAGTTTGTATTATTGCGCTTTGCAATCCACCCGAACTAAAAATCATAACTACGGCCATAAATATATCAGCCATGGATTTTAGACCATACTCCTCCGGCTTAATATAACGTATTACAACTATGCTTATGGCCCAACTTATAACCTGCCCTAAAACTCGAATGAAAGCTTTCCATTTAAGACCAGATAAAACCTTGTGCGCAATTTCTGCTTCATTCATATTGACCAACCCAAAAACTTCGTGCCAAAATTTTATACATTATGGCATGCCCCCTTTCTACAGCCAACTTTTAAAATAGATTCAAAGTATTAGACCGATATTTACGAATCTCCATAAAAGTCTCTAAAACAGAAGATTGACTCCCCATTTAAAAGATAATCAAACGAATATTGACTTAAACACGAAAAAAAGTTTCGACTCGTTCCTTGCCAAGGTAAAAGCCAATCATCTAATTCTAACGTGATCAAGTTTGTTTTACTCACCCATTCCGTATTATTTTGAAATAAATTTTTTTGAGAGCCCTCTATATCGATTTTAACTATGAATGGATTTTTAATATCAACCTTTTCGCATATCTCATTAATAGTGTAGCAACGAATGCTATCATCAGATTCTTCATCAAGAAACTCCACCCTATAGGCTGCCGAACCAGCCTCCGGATTAACTATCTTTAAAAACCCTTTTCTATTCCATACCCCACCTTTCAAAATAACAACTCTGCCGCTAAAAGGTTCTAGGTTAAGTGTTAGTATATCTAGGTTTGCTTGATCCGGTTCAATAACGACTATTTTGGCATCTGGAAAGCGGTTGGCATACCAAAAGGATGACAACCCAATATTACCGCCACAATCAATAATTAACGGCGTTTGTCCTGAATTAACCAACTCATCATAAACAGACATTAATCGCTTGCTTTGCGGAAAACGATTAAAACTGTATTGATTTTTAACAAGACATTGCCAAAATATTGATCTATCTGCAACGCAGTGCCTTAAGTAAATATTTTTCTTATAATTCGGCAAATAATATTTCGATATTTTTTCCGATTTTAGCAAGACATTAAAACCAACTTCAACTCTAAAAAATAATTGAATACCGTAATAATAGCCAAAGACCCTTATATACCCTGGAAACCTTGAAATAACGCTATATATTTTTTTCATATCGCTCGTTATAGCCCGTAAAACTCAAAAAGCACTTGTCTTTAGCATTTCAATCTGTCTTTTAGCTAGACGCGCATATCCCCCATCGGAAAACCTTAGCGAACCAACAAAATGTAAAAAATGAAACTGCCCCCAATCAATCCCTGGTTTATAATAATGATATTTTGTTACAGGTAAAACTAATGGATTATCAGAATTAGCAATTGCAATATTAGATGCCACTTGCTCGCTCCCCCACTCCTTCCATTTATTTTCGCCTATTATGAGCTCTATAGACCGGGCTATATTTTTAATTTGTTCCCTTGATGCTTCTTTTTTAGCAAATCCGGCGAAGGCAGCACAGCCTCGAATATATTTTAAATTATCTTCTTCATCTATTTTTTCTAATGAAAGTTCAGCGAGAATTTGCACGTGCTGATTCGCAGCATTTTGATCCTTTAAAAACCTCGATGCCTCCCGAAATGAAGTAATATTTTGCCCCATATCCGTGCCAAGAGTAAAACTTTTATTTTCGGAGATACATTTAATTACTTCCTCCGGCATTGACAAAGTTATGGTATCCGCATCCAGCTGAATAGTATAATAATCCTGACAAACATCTAGGATTGTTAATAACCGCTCCCAACACCCTCCTTTCGGAAAAGAGTCCGTATCAACATCTAAAATATTAATAATTTCAAGATTAGTTATATTATTATTCAAAGTCGCTATGTCTTCCCCACTCAATCTATCGCCTACTATAATTACTTTAATAGGCGATATAAAACGAGTAAACGATTTTATTGCAACCAAATACATAATCAAGTCACGGCTACATAATTGACTTACAACAACCACGGACCCGCCATTACCACAATTAACTGCAGGTAAATTCAAAATCTCTCTTGCCGAATAATTAAATAACTTAGTATTTATTATTCGTTTTAAATTAAAAAACATTCTCATGCCCTCGCGGATTTTTTACTAAAAAATACTCTTCTGTAAGTGTTTTGCATATGTAGTTCAGTATTATTTTTCATAACCCGATTTGATTTGATCGGTTTTGCCTTCAAGGGTTGCTGCTCGGCGCAAATGCGATCAAGTATGACCACAAAGCTCACTACATGCCAAGGCAAGTCGAAATAAGATAGACTCAGAAATGCTCCGCCTACGAGATAAGCTATTAAACTTATTTGTAGCATTTTAGCCAATAAATATTGTTCTTTTAAATCTGGGTTGCGCTCTGTATTTTTTATGATTGCGGTTAGCGTTTTCCAACTCATAAAAAATATTGCGACAAACATAAACAGACCAATCCATCCATGATCCGCTAAGACACTAAAATAAATACTATGCGCAGCATGAACATCTAGCGGGTTGGGCGCATAAAGCAGAAATGTCTCCTTAGACCAACTATTAAGGCCAACCCCTAATAAATTATCATTTGCCGCGTTATAAGCATATTCCCATGCATTTAACCGCCCCAATGCCGAATCGTCTTCTTCATAATTTTCAATGGTATTCATGCGCTTATACCAAGATTCAGGCGCAAACATAAGCAATAAAACTGTAAGTGCCAGCACAACAAGCGTTGTTATTAATTTACGGTCACTTTTTAACCAATAAAGCAAACCTACTGCAGCAATAGCCAAAAAAGCACCGCGCGACTGACTGCCAATTATCGTAAACAGACTCAAGATAGCAGCACTGAATAATCCGTATTTGACCCATTTTCTTTCGGAGATTTGGTACAGATAAATCATAAAAGGAATAGCCATCAATATACCAACCGCCAAACTATTATTATCAGCTATAAAACTATCATTAGGCCCCCAAACTCTATGATGCCCAGCCGTTAATATCGTAAATACTCCACCTTTCACACTAAAATAACCAATTGATAATGATATTACCCATAGCAATTGATTCAATTTCCGCATATCGGTTATCAACATCATTGTTAAAAATACAATAAACTGTATTTTTATTACCCTTTCATAATATTTTAGCGCTATTTCAGGAAAAAACGCAAAAACCGATGTTATACCCATAAATAGCACAAATACGAACCACACAACTGTAATGCTGTTAATAGGCGGCTTTCTCGTCTCTTTTGAGAATAACATAGACCCTAATAGAACCAATGCAGTGATTTGAGCAAAAGGGGCACTATATGCAAAACCAAATGCCAAACGGTGCGGATTCATATAGCTAAGCCACGACCATAACAACACTCCAATATAGGGTCTTTTCAGAGTATAACCGCAACCTATTAAAACTATTAACGTGATTACTATGTCGCGCATGTTTATTTATTTTTAATCGCTAACACAGGCAAACCGGAAGTGCAAATATGACCAAACAGTCTCAATAATGATGAATTTCTTACAATTTTTATGGCCGTTTTCTTAAAATCAGATTTGTTATCGATGTCCATAATATCGAAACGATCAAAGGCTTTCATGCCCAGCTTGCTAAATTCTTTTCGTAACTGATAGAAGCTAAACCAATTGACGGCAGGATATTTCGCATAACCGGCTAATTGAGGATGGGTCGTCCGAGCGAGTTCCTCGCAATAATGTTTAATATAGCTCGGATACCAACTATAAAATGGCAGATTAAATTCCTGCTGTATGGGGCACAATTTATTAGCAGTGCTAATAAACAATATACCATTTGGCTTTAGAATTCTAACGAATTCTTTAAGACATGCTTCCCATTCTACAACATGCTCTAAAAGCTCTGGCGCAATACAAACATCCATAGATTGATCGGCCCAAGGTAACTGCGTTGCTGATCCTAGGCTAAACTCTATTGCCAATCCCTCCTCCATGGCACGCTGTCCCGCAATCTCCAACAATGCTTCATTTACATCCAAACCATAAACCGTATGCCCCTGTCGCGCCCACATCACACTCATAATACCTGTACCGCAACCGATATCAGCAATGTCCAGCTTTTGATTTAAACGACTTGACTCTATATTTCGAAGCACACAATTAATAATACCTTGCATACGATTTATAGTGGAATCGCTTAAACTTTCGTTGGCGTAATATTCCACAAATTCCTGATGAGTACTATGATCAAACGAATCAGTATTTGATGCTTTAATGTTTTCTTTCATTAACGACTACACAAAAAAATGTTAATTGAACGGAGTTAAAGATGCGTTATATTTACCCCGACGAAGAGATCAAAAGTTATTTTATCCGCATAAATATCAGAAATCACCACGTAACCATCAAGGCTTGCAAAAATAGAAAAAACATTAAAATTTATAATAGTCATGACACAGACTATTAGCTATAATATTATAAATATCATCAACTTCCTGACGGGTTAACTCTTCCTTCCATTTATTCATTGCTATTCTTGGATTTTTATAGACACTATAATAATTATAACTATCTTCGCTAATACTATTATTAATGAAAGTTTCCACCTGCGAATGCCACACTAACTCAGAAAAATCAAAAATATCCTTCAACATATCCAGCGGCTTTTCACATACATCTTCATAGCGAACAACAAATGAACGATCGGCATATTTTTTTAAACTATTTAATGCATGTTCATTATAGAGCAACCAACGATAAGCTAGCCGTTGAATAGGTGTACAAGACTTCAATTGATCCAGGGTTAGATTTCGTTGCTTGGCCGCATCCGTATCCAATAACCTTTCAAAAACCCCAAAATCATCCGCTGTTTGAATAGCGCTTGAAAAATAACGACTTTTTTCTCCATTAAGCACTGATGCAATTTGACCGCACGGATGGCGAATAATATAAATCATTTTGCATTCAGGCATACCCGCCATAATCGTTTCTATACGCCCTACCGACTCTATCGACTTCCATAACAGACATAAATCTTTATCCGAAGCAAGATGCTCAATAATCTTGATAGAAACATTCACTCTTTTGGCAAGCTTTGCCAAATAAACACTACCAACCAACAACGATGCAGTAAACGGATTAAAATATGATTTATTAAAAAAAGGAGCTTTACCGCATGTTTTTATCGTACGCAGATTCAATATCCCTCTGCCATATTCGCCAACAATTTCATCATACCGCTCATTACTTTGAGTAATGAGCGGTATAGGTATTTTTTTTTCACTGTCAGGTTCATGCCTATAGATTACATCAGGGTGACTATCTATCATTTTAGCTAGCCATGTTGTTCCCGATCTAGGCATACCAAAAAGCAATAATGTATTATTTGGACTTTGCATGTTTCCGATTCTTAAAAATAAGCCAAGAAAATAATTTAATTTATATCGACATTCTAATGTGATTTTTTCATACCAACATGAGCCTTACTTTCACCAAACCACGCGCAACTCTATTTAACGGGCACTTTCAATTGAATACTTGCAAACACTTCTAACAAAAAACCATGTAATTAAGTTAAGTATTAACTATTTGTTCAGAACATATCGAATACATGAGCAGTTATACGCCGACCTGACTTTACAAACTTACAACCCCGCCTTAATAACTCTGCGCCAGTTAAATAGCAGTAGTTTACGGTATATAGTCATGTGGTATTTTATTTATATTCCTCATTATCCAGAGTTTCATTACCATTCATACCCAATTCGTCTTGAGTTAGTTATATTTTGAAAATATTCGGATCATGAACTTCAATGGTGTTTTATCCCATGGGGTAAATCTAGGCAATTGCAATTGGTCAGTGCTCTTGGTAGCTACTCCCCAATGAGTAGATACTGCCGCTTGATAACCGTTTTCCCTGACCATTTGCTTATGTTGCCGCAGGAAATCGCTATCAGGCTTGCCATTTGGATATGCGAAAAATCGTAGCGAAATGCTTAATAATTGCTCTAAAAACAGCTTGTTTTGCAAAATTTCCTGATTGGCAATTTCATCGTCCAGCTTTGCTAAAATCGGATGATTGACGGTATGTCCGCCAATTTCCATTCCGCTTTGATATAATTTTTTCAACTGCTCGCTGGTCATCATCAAGTCATCCGGCAGATTTTGCGATTGGGCGGCAATATAGGCAGTGTATTGATTACGCGTCTCAATTGGAAGATGTTTTATTTGCCCAATGATTTTATTGGCGGCCTGACCTTTTTGGTTTTCAGATATCATATCGAATTGCCCCAGACCAATTTCGGTTAAATCCAATACTGAACCTGGAAAATTCCGTATCGCTTCAATTACCGTATCGTTCCACATTCTGCCGCCATTCAAAAAACCATTGGCGATAAAGAAAGTAGCGGTCAGATTAAATTGTTGCAGAATCGGCAATGCGTTGTTGTAATTGTCCGCATAACCATCATCGAAAGTAATGCAAACCGCGCGGGACGGCAACGTGTCGTTTTGCATTCGATCCAGCGCATCCGCCAGCGGCAATACGTTAAAGTGCTTAGCCAAAAGTTGCATGTGCCATGTAAAGGCTACTTTATCCACTTCGCCGGGCCGCATGAAATCGGGCTTATCCAGAACTCTATGGTAAATCATGATCAAAAGTTTCTTACGCTTGCCAAGCCCGCTTGCAAAGGTTGCCAAAGGCTGTAACAGTCTGATTGAAAAAGGGATCTTCATAGTGTTTGATATTTGCACATGGCTTTAGCGGAAATCCGGACTCCTACCTGTCACCACATCAGATAGTTGGTTTGAGACAATACTTCTTGTGTTATTTTTAATATCGACCGGTCACAAGGTATAAATTGAACCTAAGTGTACAGCCCTTTTAACAAATCGCCGAACACAAGTTTAGCGCCAAAATTATTTGGAGACTCGCCAAGCGAGTCTATTGGACTATAGTTCAACAAATAAAGACATAATCCGCCTTCCTTTGTTATGCAACTATCAACGAATGTTTTAATTATCTATCTTTCATTTTTTCTTGGTGGTGTAGTTAACGCTTCACAGCACTTTAATGATACAAATGAAGTTCAGGTTTTGATCGACGTCTCCGGCAGCATGAAACAAAACGACCCGCAAAATCTGCGCGTGGCGGCCACTCAATTGTTAATTCGCCTGCTGCCGGACAATGCCAACGTGTCTTTATGGCTGTTTGCGGAAAAGACCTCCTTGCTTAGCCACGCAGATGCCGTCGATGAAAATTGGCGGCAGGATGCGCTTAAAGCCAGCCAAAAAATCCATTCGCATGGCATTTACACCCACATAGAAGACGCCATTCAAACCACCCTTGAAAAAGGCTTTTCGGGTAATGGTGGCAAAAATCTGATTATCCTGACCGATGGCATGGTAGACATCTCCAAGGACATTATGGTCAGTGCCGATTCGCGGGAACGGATTTTAAGCGACTTGATTCCCAAATTGCAGTTGGGAAAAGTTAAAGTTCAAACCATAGCCTTGTCCGATCAAGTGGACAAGGAGCTATTGGATAAATTGGCATTTCAATCCGGGGGCTGGGCTGAATCCGCCGAGTCCGCGGATCAGCTTCAGCGCTTGTTTTTGAAAACCGCGCGGAAAGTAGCGCCTAAAGATAGCCTGCCGCTTAACAATAACGCCTTCACTGTAGACAGCAGTATTCAAGAGTTCTCCCTATTGATATTCAAACAACCGAACGCAACGCCGAGTCAAATAATCCGTCCGGACCAAGAAACGCTAACTAAAAACAGTGTTTCCGAATCCGTGTTCTGGTTGAGCGCCGACGGTTATGACCTGGTTACGGTAAAACACCCCATGCCCGGCGAATGGCATATAGAAGCGGCTATCGATCCGGATAATCAAGTCATGATCCTCACCGACCTGAAAATGCATTTAAACGAACTTGCCAGCTTCCTGGGGGAAAAACAGCCCCTGCCCTTGAAACTGCATTTTACCGAACAGGGCAACTTGATCGGCCGCGCCGATTTTCTCGATTTGATGACCATTACCGTCTCTCTCGACGGACAGACTCCCATTAAAATAGAAGCGGACAAAACCGAGCCTGGTTTTTTTTTCCACATACTGGACGGCTTGGCAAAGGGCAAACATTCACTGGCGATAGTCGCCGACGGCAAGACCTTTAAACGCGAAATTAGCCAGGACTTTGCCGTAGTGCCGGCACTTATTACCATCGACAAATTGATCGATCATGCCAACCGCGCCATTACCCTTAAGTTTACCCCCGATATTGCCGTCCTCGACGCTTCAACGCTGTCGATAACCGCCACCCCACATCGACCCGGCCGGGAACCTGAGTCGCAAATCATTCAGGAACAAAACGGCGAATGGCAATTGAAACTGGATAAGTTGCCGGCAGGGGAATCGCTGTCGGTCAACTTCGATGTCCTGGCCAAAAGCCTGGATGGAACGGTTGTTACGCCTCAACTGCCCCCTGTCAAAATCGATGATAGTTCGTTTGCCCCCCCGGAGCCTGCGGTTTTATTGGAACAAGAACAAACGCAATCGCCATCGCCTACGGAAACCACTAACAGCGAAGCGGTACCCGAAGCCACGGATCAAACGCCGCCAGCCAATTCACAGATTGAGAATGAGTGGGGCATTATCATCGGCATCGTCCTGGCTATTAATTTACTTTTTTGCGGTATTGGCTTTTTTGTGTACAAGGCGCTCAAAAAAGCTATTGAGAAACAACAACAACAATTACTGGAGAGATTGGCATGATGACAGTGGATACCGCGCTGGTAATATTATTGGCGGAAGCGCTGGGAGTATTGATATTGCTGTCGGCCGGCTTGATATTTATTTCCAGACGGAAAAGGAAGCGGGAAATGCGGGCAATCGACAGCTTTATCAACCAATTTAACGACCAAGCGTCTTTTAAGAATCAACCATTGCATGAGCTGCTTTCCGATACGTGCGGCCTGGATCAGCAGTCGGTTGAGCAAACCTTGAAAGATGTCAGCGATTCCGAGCGCGCGCTGATGCAAATCGTCATCAAACTTTTTCTGCAGCGCGAAATGTCCTTGTTAAACCAGATCGACAAACGCATTAACGATTTATCCCTTCCCTATTGCCAGCTGCTGACCCATTTGCATACAACTGAAAAAGGCGTATCCTCCCACGCCACTCTCCCCTCGCAAGGACTGGAACGCATTAATCAGCAATTGGTACAGCAACTGGATACCGCGATGCAAACCATAGACGAAATCACGGCCGAATATACCCGTGTTTTCAGCGGCAATCAGACTGCGCTGGAGTTGGAAAATAGCCGGAAAAAAATGCTGCAGATTTTTCAAGAAACCGAACATAACATCTTACATCCCAAGTCAACATGATTGAAATGAGAATGCTGCTGCTCATGGGGGTTTTGGTAACGACCCTCGTTTTACTGGCAATAATCGGCTTTTTAAGCGTAAGTTGGTTCAAAAAGCGCAAACAGCATCGGCAACTGGAGCAACTGCTGGATGAAATTAAAGAGAGACAGGATACCCGCAAAAACAAGCTGGCAAGAAAATTCGCGCGCCATTTCGATAAGGGGGAAAACGATGCCCAAGGCATTAGCGAGCAGTTAATCGGCGCGGAAAGACGGTTTTTGCAACAGTATATCGATCAACTGTTAAAACAAAAACCCAGCGATATTGTTTACGATCAACTTTGCGATCTATTGGATTATTACTTGAATAGTCTGGTTCTCCGCGGCAAGGACGCATCGCAACCGGCCGAGACAGCGGATACTGCCGCGCCTGCCGGCGAGATGACGGCGAACGAACAAGCCGCCGGCGAAACTCAAAATACACCGGAGCCCGACTGGGGCGATGTATTCGACTAATATCCCCCCCTGGAAATTGGCCAACAATTACCGCGTCAAATTTCCGATTTAAATTCGGGCACCAATTGTTTTAACAGTAACAAAATATCTTGCCGTCCCGGCTGCCGGCAGGCCAAGGTCAAGGCCTGGACAGTACCGAACCAGCCATCGTCTTCATAAACCCTGGCTTTGGCTAAACGCAATTTGCTATAACCGGTTTCCATCAGTTGTTCTTCATTGTGAAATAATTCTTCATACAATTTTTCACCCGGCCGCAACCCGACAAATTCTATATGAATATCCTTGCCGGGCACTTTCCCGCTCAACCGGATCATTTGCTCGGCAAGGTAAACGATCTTGACCGGCTCCCCCATATCCAGCACGAATACCTCTCCGCCCTTGCCCACGGTTTCGGCCAGCATAATCAGTTGACATGCCTCGGGAATGGTCATGAAATAACGGGTAATGTCGGGATGCGTCACGGTAACCGGCCCGCCCGCGCGAATCTGCTCACGAAACAAAGGCACCACGCTGCCCGCCGAGTCCAACACATTCCCGAAGCGCACGGTCGTAAACCGGGTGTTGCTGGTTTTATCCAGATTTTGGCATAAAATTTCCGCCGCCCGCTTGGTAGCGCCCATCACATTGGTGGGGTTGACGGCCTTGTCTGTCGAGATGAGCACAAACCGCTCCACGCCGGCGGCAATAGAGGCCTCGGCAACAATTTTGGTGCCGATCAAATTATTGTGCACGGCTTCCCTGGCCTGATTCTCCAATAGCGGCACATGCTTGTAAGCGGCGGCATGAAAAACCACTTCCGGTTTTTGAACCTCGATAATTTGTTGTACGGCTAATGCCTGAGTAACATCGCCCAAAATTGCCGAATGTTGCAACTGCGGAAACTGCCGCGACAATTCGGCATCGATTTTGTATAAATTAAATTCGCACTGATCGAAAATAATCAGTTTACGCGGTTGGATATTGGCCAGTTGCTTACACAATTCCGAACCAATCGAGCCGCCGCCGCCGGTCACCAGTATGGTTTTATCGTGCAAACCGGCTTGAATACCTTGCCAATCCAGCCACACCGGATCGCGGCCCAAAATGTCCGTTATAGACACATTTCTGAGGCTGGCTTTCGTTACCGCGCCGCTGAGCAATTCTTTGACCGATGGGAGAGTTTGGAACTGAACTTTACAACCTTCGCAAATTTCCACGATACGGCGCATCTGTGTGTCGGTGGCCGAAGGTATGGCAATCAATACCACATCAATTTCCCACTGCTCAATTAAAGCGGGAATTTGCTCGATCCGCCCGGCCACGCGGATCCCGCGAATTTCCCGGTTCAATTTACCGGGTTGGTCGTCGGCAAATAGGACGGGTATATAACCGCTGTGGGGATTGGATAATAAGTCGCGCACCAGCATATCCCCCGCCGCGCCGGCGCCGACAATCAATGCCCGCAAGCCAATCCGCTCCACAATAGCCCGCTCTTTCCAAAATCGGTACACAAAGCGCGGAATACAAAGTAATGCCAATAAAATCAGCATATAGAGCGGCATTACGGAACGTGGTAAACCTTCTAAGCGGTTGTAAAGAAATAGAGAGCCGGCAATAAAAAAGATGCCGGCGAAGACGGATTTTGCGATACGCGCCAGATCGGGCATCGAGGAAAAGCGCCAGACCCCGCGATACAGGCCAAATACCCAAAAAGCGGATACTTGTATGACGATAACCACCGGCAAAAACAATAACGCGGAATAAAAAAATTCGTCGGGAATTTCGTCCAGGTTGAAGCGCAGCCAATAGGCGCCGAACCAAGCCAGCGGCACCATCAATAAATCGTGCAGGAAGATCGAGGTACGAGAGCGAAATTTGAAGTTCATGAATGAGCCCAATCCGTCTGCCCGGCCTTGAATCGATGAGCCACACATACCAACGGTAAATAAGCTACGGCAACGCCTGCTAAGCCGTGACTGGGATGAACGAACACCCAGAATGACACCGGCAATAACCAGCCCAAGTTAATCAGCCAGCAAGCCAGCAAAACCCGTAAATGCCCATGTTGCTTAGCGGCACGTTGATAGGCATGGGAACAATGGGCGTCATACCATTTCTGTCCGGACATAAAACGCACGCCTAACGTGTAGGTGGCATCAACTAAAAAAATACCGAACAAAATCAGACCGCAATACAGCAAGACAGCCGCTTGCTGAGCAGCCATCAATATCAACACGCCTATCCATAAGCCTAAAAATCCGCTGCCGACATCGCCCATGAAAATCTTGGCCTTGGGCCAGTTCCAGAACAAAAATCCCAACGATGCGGCCGACAAACTCAAACAAATATAAAACAAGGAACCATCCAGATAATAAGCATAGCCGGCCAAGGTCATGGACATAAACAAGGATTCGGACGCCGCGATTCCGTCCGTCCCATCCATAAAATTGAATAAATTCAAAAACCAAACCAGCCATAAGGTTCCAAACAGATAACCCGGCCAGCTCAAATCGATCAGCCCGCGCCGCAAGATGCCGTCCAACGGACTGGCCAATAACACTAACGGAAACCCACCCATTACGATCAATATCAATAGCGCCGCTACCGAATGCGTCAAAAACCGCCATCGCGCGGGGACGTGGGTATGGTCATCGCAGAAACCAATACCGGCCACCAGCAAAGTGGCCCCCATCAAGGCCGCAACAGAACTATCGATCAGTTGCGCGGACTTAAGTAAAGCCAAGGCGCAACCAAAAGCCAACACAATGCCCAAGCCTCCGCCTCGCGGCGTTGGTTTGGTATGCGAGCTGCGGTGGTTGGGTATATCCATGACGGACTTGGCTATTGCATAACGTCGCAAAATACCGGTAATACTAAAAGCAGCCAAACCGATCAGTAAAAATAACCCAACATTATTCATTTCACGTGCAAAAAAATGGAATATGGAAAAAACTGATTACGGCTAGCGAAGAATATGCAAATGATCCTCGGTCGCCCCTATCACGGCATCCAAAGTCAAACGCTTATCAAAACAGCTGCCGCCAGCGCATCATCTTCAATATCGATAGTCGTACGCATGAGCAATCTCCACTTTGGTGCGTTAGCATGCATAAGAAAGTTAAGAAATACGCCGCGACAATGAAGGCAGGCAAACCCCAAATACCAACAAATTGTTTCGATCAAGCTTTCATTTGCAGAAAACGCACTATATCCGGCAATGAGGATTGAAGAGTATGTTGAGGGCTAAAACCCAGTTCGTGCCGGATTTTAGCAGAGGAATACCACGCAGAACCTGTTAATTTGTCCAATGCATCGCTATCGAACGGAAAGCGGCGGCCAATCAAGCGGCCGATGGTATCGCCTGTTTTGGCAAAAATAGTTAGCAAACGCATCGGAATGTACCAATTTGACGGTGGTTTTCCTAACGCCGCTCTGATCCAATCGTGAATTTGCCGGGTAGTGTAGGCGTCGTCATCGGTAACGATATAGACTTGGCCGGCCGCCTCCGGCATTTCCGCGACCAGCAGCGCCGCTTGCACCACATCGTCCACATGCACCATCGATCGCCGGTTATGCGTTTCAGGCAACGGCGGAAACACGCCTCGCCGAATGGCCTGAATCATGCGCGGCAAATTGCCTTTGCCGGTATTGCCGTACACCATGCAGGGCCGGATAACCACCGGATGCGGGACATAGCCTCCGCGCAACACCAATTGTTCGGCGGCGTATTTGGATTGGCCGTAAGGAGTATCCGCGGCTGCTTGCACAGACTCATCCATGGGCTGGCGCTCACCATCCCCCACCGCTTTGACGCTGCTGAAATAGATAAACTTTTGCACACCGGCTTGTTTGGCGGCTTCTAATAGTTTGCGGGTACCTTCGGTGTTGATTTGAAAATATTCGTTTTCATCTTGCCGGGTTTCGGCTAGGGCGTGAGCCTTGCCGGCAAGATGGAAGACTGCGTGGACATCCTGAAGTAAACCGGGCGGACAAGGATCTTTAGCTAAATCCATCTCAAATGTATGTTTATCCTTGTGCAACCGACTATGCGTTAGCTGCCTGACTCTGTAACCGCCGCTCTGCAAAGCAACGCATAAAGAGCCGCCTATGAAGCCGCCGGCACCGCTTACCAAAACCAAATTATTCATACATCAGCCGGAATAAAAACCATCATGGGATTACAGCGAGTTTATACCACGCCCATTTAAAAAATCAGGCGCGGAAAAAGGTAAACAAACCTTGCCAAGCCATAACATGAGAAGGTTTCATATTGTTTTCTTTAAAAACAGGAATAACAAGCCCAATAACGGCACAAGGCAAATCTCTTTTCTGCTAAAACTGCGTTTCATCAACTTCATCTTCACTATCTATTGCAATCAGCGCGAAGTACGCGGTAAGCACCAGCAGTGTTTTAATAAATACCTTGCCATGCTTTCGATATGCCAAATAACATACCGAAGGTCATGCCGACTGGTACGGCGCGCATCGTGAGTAACCGATATACTAGGATTCGCCATTACCTGCCGCCCTTTTTTCCAAAGACGCGTGCAAATATCCACGTCTTCATAATAGAGAAAGAAAGCCTCGTCAAAACCGTTTACCAACTTATAGTCTTCCGTCCGGAACAACATAAACATGCCTCCCACCCAATCCGCCGCATAAGGTTTCCCGTCATGTGGAACCGAATATCGGCCATCATTAATCCGGAATAATTTAGCCATTAAACTTAGCGGCGTGGGAAACCGCCTCACGCTGTCTTCCAATACACCGTTAGGATCAACAACCTGCGGAGCAACGATCCCGACATTCTCGTTTGTTAACGTCGATAGCAATCTCGGAAAAGGATCCTCGGCTATCCTGATATCCGGATTCATAACGCAAAAATACTCGCCCAATGCACTCATAAATGCTTGATTATGATTGGCGCCAAACCCTTTGGGCGATTTGTTTTCTATCACTCTAATTGAAAACGGATATCCATCGATAGCAAATGGTAATTGCTCGGGAATATTCTTGGTCAAAACAACTTCAAAACCGGTCTCGTAGCTAATTTGGGCTAGATCGGACAAAAGCTGACAGACAAGCCCGCCTTGTCCGTGACTAACAACCGATATCGAAATCATAAAGAGCCTTCCTTTACGGTTTCCGCCACTACCGCGCGAATAAGCGACTCCCAGTTTGGCGCAAAAGGAGAAGAAATAACTGGTTGAGAATGCGGATTGAACTTTAGCTCGCCTTGCAAATAAGCCAACATAATCGCCGCCAATTGCTTGAAATCGAGCGGATTAAAGAATGCCGCCCTAGCATAGTTTCCGACCGCCTCATGGGCGTAGGGTAAATCTGAAACGATAATGGGTTTGCCAAACGCCTGGGCTTCGGAAATTGGCAAACCCCAGGTTTCCAATCGAGAAGGAAATACCACAACATCGGCCTCTTGGTACTGCAACGCCATTTGTTGAGAATTTTGCCGCCCGATAAACTTAACGGCGGAAATATCGCCGTAATGCGATTTAATAAAGGCCGCATATTTCGATTCGTCGCCATTTAAAGTCAGTCGAACTTCAAAAATATCCCCAACCTGTTGCCGAACAAGCCGGGCCGCTTCGCAAAGCACTTCGAAATTTTTAAACACCCTCGGCAAGGCCGGGTAAAGAAAAACACCTGGTTTTTTAACGGAATCACCCGATTTTTGTGCCGTTTGATGGACTAAAACAGGATGCGCAACCAGCACATTTTTAACATTAAACATCCGCTTAAATTCTTGCCGAATCCAATCCTGCTGGACTACAACCAAATCGTTCGCATGGATATTAAAACGGTACAAATAACGGTAAAAAAGTGTAAATAATAAGAACCTTGGCTCCCACCATAAATCGGCTAACCGCGGTTTATAAAAAGGTGCCGGATTATGGCAATATACCACCTGCCGCGGCACGCTGACCCTTGGAGAAATATCGTGAAGCGACAACCAAACATCCGGTTTTAATTCCAGCGATAACGCATGGAAACGCCAAAACTCGTGGAACAACCGGCTAGACCAAGAGAGTTTGGAGTGGGGAAACTCAATAAATATCACCCGGGGAATATCGAATAATCGGCTGTCATGCACAAGAGCAACGATTTCCCAATTATCCGACAGAACAGAGTCCGCCGCGGATAGACAATCCCGTAAAGCGGTCAGCGGGCCGCCTTCGGTAAAATTCACCGCGGAGACAACCAACCGTTTCTTTAAACTCTTTGCCAAGCGCCACTCTCCGCATTGAAAACCCGAATGATTCTAGCGGGATTCCCGGCCACAATACTATTAGCCGGCACATCGCGGGTTACTACTGAACCCGCCCCTACAATCGCCCCCTCGCCTATTATGACGCCCGGCAGAATACAAACCTGTTCACCAATCCACACCCGGTCACCGATGCACACCGGCTTGGCAACCAATGGCCGGCGTAGCGGCGGCACAAAAGGCTCGCTCTCGGCAATAAAATCACTATAACCGCCGTGGTTGTGGTCGCTAATAAACACCTTGCTGGCAATCAGCACATCATTACCAATCTCGACGCGTTCGATGGCACCAATATGTACGTAATCGTTAAGTTGAACATCGTCGCCGAAAAAAAGCCGTTGTTCGGCATCGCTGCAAAACACATCGAGCCGTACGCCGACACCGGTGGTTAAGCGTTTACCCCAACGGATATTGGCTTTCCCCCGCACATAAACAGGGCGGCGCACCATGCGGGCATCAGAGAATAGTAATCGGGTATGGAGATAATCCAACATCAACCTGAGAAGGCCACAATAACCATAAGTCCACACCAATTTCTTTAAAGCCGTCATTTATATAAATATAGCTGCAATCAAACGCCGATTAAATACCGGCGCAGACGCCATTTAATTTCGGACCATTTTGCATATACTTCCCCGGCAATTGGATTTGTCAAGCCATGTTTGAGTTTAGCGCGCAAAGTTTCTTGAAAAACGGCCGCATTTCCATTACTTACTCCCCCCATTTGCATATGTGACACAACGTTATTTTGAAAACCTACTTTTAGCGAACTTCCAGCCCTAAGCAACATTTCATAATCGCCTGTAATCCTGAATGAAGTATCAAACTCTCCATAACGTTTAAAGTAAGACGCGTTATGCAATGCACAGGGATGAGTGGCCGCAAAATAACGTTTAAATTTAGACCATAGCCAAGGCTCACCGATGGTTCTTAATAACTTGCCATTTTCATACAATTCAACTCGTCCATAAATAAAATCAAGGCTTTCGCTATACTTTTTCTGACACGACAGCAAATTAGAAATAGCGTCCGGCATAATTAAATCGTCGGCACCTAAAAAACAAATCCAGTCTCCCTTAGCCACATGCAATCCTTTGTTCCATGCATGATAAATACCTTTATCCGGCTCGCTAAGCCAATAACTGACAATATCCTCATGTTGCTGTATTAAATTTACGGTTCCATCGCTGGAGCCTCCATCAATTATAATCCATTCAAAATTATCGTACGATATATCTTGAATTGATTTTATAGCCGCCGGCAAATACAGTGCCGCATTAAAAGTTGATGTGATAATCGAAACTAAAGGCTTGCTAGCATCGGCTGTCGTATCAGAAGACATTGGACGAATATCCCTGTAAAAAGACAATCATAAAAAAATACATATTATGATAAATGAAAAATCCAGCCATAAAATTCTATAAGAATTCACCGACCGAAGCAGATAATAATGATTTTAATTGGCGAAGCGGAATTTTTATTTTAATCTTAATAACCGATAATTTAGAAAACTCTTTTTGGGATTTGAAAGGAATTTGAAAATCCTTAAGCGCTTCAACCGCACTCTTTAAATCCAGGAGATACATTTTATAAACATGCTCTAATGTATATTTAGGCAACAAATAAGGCCCAAACTCAACATATATAGCTTGATTTTTAGCTATAAGCACCCTTAAAGCGTGAAAATGCCATGCCACCGAGTTTCCGTACGGAAATCTAGTCGCATTCCAGGGAGCCAGCAACAATTCCTTATTCTGTAACACGTGAACTTGTAGAGGAAACCGTTCGGTCCAATCGTCCAGATACTTTTGATCGCCAAACTTGCCTTCTTCAAATCGGGCGAAACACCATTCCACGCATTTTTGCTCCCACCATTGTCTTACCAACTCGCCACCCGTCCTGGTAAACGTCATGAACTGAACGCAATATTGGCCCGAAGTAGCGGATTGATCATGTTCCGCTGCGTATGCGTGATCGGTAATCAGTACATGTTTTCTCGACGCATCGAATTCCGCAAATATCGGCGCGGGATTTTTTCGAAACCATAAATCGGCATCGAGATAGGTCACCCGTTCGACGGTAGAATCGGCTTCAAAAACAAATTTCGGCGTAAAAGGGGTTAAGGTCCAGCAATATTCACCCTTGGTTCGCTTGGGCTTGACCGCAAGCAAGGCCTCCGTTTCCAGCTTGCTCAATTCCAACAGGCGAACATTCGGCGGATTCAATTTGCTTAACGCTTGGTGAGTTTCGTCATCCATGCAAAGCACCCACAAACAGTAATCCTTGATATGTCTTTGCATGGACCTGTGCAGCGCCAATCCTTGCGGCAGGAATAAGCTGTCAAACAACGTAACGAAATGCTCCATCGTTTAACCCTTAAATGCATTCACTGCATCGATTACCTGCTTAATATCGTAATCGCTCATCTGCGGGTGGCAGGGCAGCGAAAGGCAATGGGCCGCGTGTTGCTCGCTATTCGGCAAACCTAATGGATCGCGCTTGACGGCCAGACACGGTTCCTGTTTATGTACCGGAATAGGATAATGGATTAAAGATTGCACGTTTTGTTGGTTTAAGTGGCTTTGCAGAGCTTCGCGGCGCTCGCAGACGATCACAACAAGGTGATAAACATGCGCGGACGCTTGCTCCGGCTCAGCCAGATGCTTGACTAAACGGTTGTCGATACCTTGTCGATAAGCATCTGCTATCTGACGCCGCCGCTCGGTAAACTCGGGTAACCATTTCAAGCGTTCGGCAAGCATGGCGGCCTGAATTTCATCCAGGCGGCTGTTCATGCCGATTTCAGGATGGGAATAACGAACGCTTTGCCCGTAATTACGAATTCGACCGGCTTTTTGCGCCAGACGTTCATCATGCGTCACCAGCATACCGGCATCGCCAATCGCACCGAGATTCTTGGTGGGATAAAAACTAAAAGCGCCGGCCGCGCCGAAACTACCGGCAACTTGTCCGTGCCACGTCGCCAGATGCGCTTGCGCGCAATCCTCCAGCAAACTAATTCCGTGTTCCCGGCAAAGCGCTTGCCAAGCATGCATGGCTCTGACCTGGCCGTATAGATACACTAGCAACACCGCTTTAGTCTGTTTTGAAATACAGCGACGCACGCTTTCAATAGACAAGAGAGCCGTATCCGGCTCAATATCGGCCAAAACAGGCGTCGCACCCGCGCGTAAAATAGCCAGCACCGTGGCAAATGCGGTCATTGGCGTGGTGATGACTTCATCTCCGGGACCGATATCCAACGCGCGCAGGCTGATTTCAATCGCATCCATGCCGTTGCCGACACCTACTCCATGAGCAAGACCGCAGACGCCGGCCCACTGTTTTTCAAAAGCTTCGACCTCTTTGCCCAGCACATACCAACCAGACTCTAGTACGCGCTGCGCGGCCTGAGCCATGGCCTCGCGCAGTGCAAGCGGTTCGGCTTTAAAATCATTCATCAAAATCATGCACATTCCTAAAGGCTTGGTAAATGGTCAGCGGAAAAGTAATTCGGATTAATCCCAATAGTGCGCATGATGAGCCAGATAATAGGCCATTGTCTTTTGCAAGCCTTCCCGCAAACCGACCTTGGGTGTCCAACCCAATTCATTTGAAATCAGGGAAAAATCGCTATAGTAGTCGCCGATATCGATAGCCTTGCGCTCGGGTGGAAAGGGAACCAACTCAAAACACCCGCCATGCCCCAGGCTGACCATCATTTCAGCCAAATCCTTGAGCCCTATCACTTCGCTGCTGCCGAGATTATAAACCTTACCGTTGGCTTCGTTATTGGCGCCCGCGAGCAGCAGCGCTTCCACGCAATCATCGACGTAGTTGAAATCCCGCAGTTGCAAACCATCTCCAAAAACCTTAATCGGCTGATTTTCGATCAGAAGCCGCACCCAAATGCCTAAAAAAGTCTGGCGGGCATCTTTCACACGCATACCAGGCCCATATGTATTCGTCAGCCGCAAGGCGCAAGCGCGAATACCGTAAACATTGTTATACAGCAGGTGATACCATTCTCCGGCAAGCTTGTTTATGCCGTTGACATCCACCGGCCGAATGGGATGTTTCTCGTCCACAGGCAAATAATCGGGTTTACCGTACAGCTGGCGGGTGCTGGCAAACACTATCTTGATGCCGGGATTGGACTCACGGCAGGCTTCCAATATAGAAAGTTGCGCATTTGCATTGATGTCCAGATCGGTTTTCGGGTCGGTCATAGAATCCATATGGCTGGTTTGCCCGGCCAAGTTGAATAAATAATCCTTGCCTTGAAGCAAATAGGCCATGGCGAACGGATCGCGCACATCGCAGACATTAACCGTAAGCCGATCCGCAATACCGTCAATATTGAAAGGATTGCCCCCGTATTGCGGAATCAGGCTATCGACTAAAGTGACATGGGCGCCCTGCCCAACCAAGGCCCTGGCTAGATTGGATCCGATAAAGCCAAGTCCGCCAGTAATCAGTATCTGTTTTCCGTGATAGGTCTTCATTTACTAAAACCAGCCATCAACCCTACAAGCTTATCAAATGCCCGCACAGCAAGCTTGAAATAGCCGCCTGTCAAAGCTTTTTTCGAAATCACTTCCATTTCATCAAATAATGGTTCATTAAATATTGCTTTTCCTTCTTTTGCCAAATGCAACGCAAAACCGTACTCTTGGTAAATGGATGAAAATACCCAACCGAGTAAATATTCACGTAACCCCATAGTCCCGGTATCAAATTTATTGAGATACGAGATCTCGCACCATCCTGGGGCCATCTTCAAAAAAGAACCAATGTATCGTCGCTGCAAACCATTGAGCTCAGCCAAATCCTCCTGATCAATACGTTGCGAACCCTTAATCCGCATCCGAGTTATCCAAAACGATTCGGAATCCATATAGGACATAAGTTGATGCAATTTATCCTCGCCCAAATAGGCGTCAATTATTCCCGGTTCGAATTCCGCTGCTATTACCTTCGATATTGTGCTTGCCGGTAACGCTTTAAAGATACGAAGATCCGTTCCCTGCGAATCCGATTTATACCAATCCAAATAGTCGATCCCAATTGCACCTAAAGCCCCGACGAGATCAACCGCCGGCATGGCGACCGCCCTGTCAACCTCGAATAAGCCGCTAAAAGCCCACGGTTTAAGCGCGGCATTATCGGGATGCAGCGAACTTGAACAATAGGGAGAACGCGTTAAATAAAAATCGACCTCTTCGGCGGATTTTGCGGCAACCAGCCGGTTCAATAAATAGAGTTTCCTGTAGCCTCCCGAATCGGATTCAGTGACATTGAAATCCCTTGTATCGGCGTCAAATGCCACGCAAATCGAGTAGGGTGCAATCAGCTTCCACTGCTCAGGAAGTGCTCCCGAGGCCCCAACATCAATTAAAACGGGCGGTTTGTTTTGAAGCGCGGGATGTTCAAAAACTTCGGATAAAAATGACTTCACTCGTTAACCTTGGTAAACAGAAAACCTTTAAACATTGAATCAATTTTTTCCAAAGCGGGGAAACTTAAACTCGGAAAAGACGACTCAAGCTGGTATTCGGGATAGAAACAGTCAATCAGCTTGGATTCCGCAAGCGAACGACAAGGATAGCTTGCGGAATAAATGCTAGCAGGCACAGTTTGAATGTAATTTTTATGTTCGGCCGATTGATTCACAATCGTTCTATCTAAAATGACGACGGATGGATTTACGGCCTTAAGTTCCTTAATTATCGTTGCCGGGTCCTCCAGATACTGCAAAACACTTGAAAGCAAGACAGCATTCGGACGATTTTCCGTAAGACATTCCGCAATAGTAAAGTAAAACCTGAGCCGCTCATCTTGGATATGCGATTTACCTGTCTGCACAAAGTGCGGCTGTTCAATGACATTCCAGTTAAAATCGAGCAATTTATCCAGAAATCTGCGATTCTGGAAATAACTGCTACCTAATGCCCCGCCAAAATCCAAAACGTTCAAGCGGCCGGCGTTCCGCGCGGCCGCCCACATCAATCCGGCGATAACCGGCCATGCGTACTCGAATTCATCAAAGACCACCGAGTCGCGTTCGAAGGCCGCTTCGCCACGCTTTACCCTACGCGTGGCGTCCAAAACCTTATCCAGTATTATATCTTTATCGTAACCGGAGCATTGCGCGGCGGCACTTTCCCAATCCGGGTAGTCACCTTTAAAAACGATGCCACCTCCACGCAATTGCCTTAAGCCACGCAATAAAACGGGAGGCAGGCAGTCTTTGGCCCAGTCACGCAAACCACTCATGTTTTCATTCACTTAAAAAGTATTTGAATGTATCGTTTCATTTTTACGCGCCAATCGCCTTGCGTTTGACGAAAGAAATCTTCAAAAGCCTTGCGCCCCAGAGATGAAGGCATTATCTCGATATTCCCGAGGTCTATCGGCGTAGCGCTTAAATTCGTATTGAATACATTCGTTTCATCGCAATGCGTGCCGCTGGCGTCATTGCCTATATTATGAATCAGGCTCCTGCCGGGATATAAGGTTAATTTTTCCGCCAAAAAGGCCGATGCATACCAACGGATAGCCCAAGAATCGTTAGTGCCGTTAATCTGCCCTTCCAGCATTTTTGAGTAGGGATACGCACCGTTGAAATCAAAGGCGGCCAGCAAGTTACGGCGCTTCAATTCGTCCAATAAATATTGACCATCGGGATTAAAACACGCCCAGCCTCGGCTCCAGGTTGCCCATCCCCAACAATCGGCCCCCACCAGAAAAAACGCTTCCGGCATGGGGCGGCTGACAGGATAGGTATAGCCGTGTATGCTGATAACCCTGTCATCCGTCTCATACGCCTCCAACGCCTCGTTCATATAGGTTAAAAAATGTTCGGAGGTCAGCATGTCGTCCTCGAGCACGATGATGCGGCCGTATTTTGCGACGACAGCCGTAACGCCATCAATGATGGATCCCGCCAAGCCCAAATTGGTTGCGCGTTCGATAACAGTAACCGATTTAAAACCGTCAAGCTGCCGAATATATTCCCGAACCTCGCGCACGTTTTCAGCTTGTGCCGAATGCTTGGGCGCGTCGGAAAATATAAACAGTTCGCTCTGTTCCGCCAGACTGTTTTGTTGCAATGCTTTAACAGTACGCAGGGTATGCTCGAGCCGGTTGTATACGAACAATGCAATCGGGGCACAATTCATGCCTTTGGCCCCGCGTCACCATTGTCTTCTTGAAAAATTAGAGTATTTAATGTTTTGCCGAATAATTTATAGCCCTGGGTTTTCATAAAAGCATAGACCTCCCCCTGCAACGCGTCTTCTAACGACGTTTCCAGAGACTCGGCTAAAACATAGCGCGGCCTGTACAGACTCCAATTGTTCGACCTGAGAACGGCCATATCCAGCCCCTCAACATCAATCGACAGGAAGTCGATCTGGACGCCGCTCGGCACGTGTTGTTCCAGAATACGCTCCAATCGTTCAACAGAAATTTCCTGTGTGCCCAACAGTTTATAGGACGTATTCGCAAGCCTTGCTTCAGTTAATTCCCTGTCGAATGAGTTAAGGGCAGGATCATTGAATTGATAATAGGTCAGCGACCCTCTGCAATCGGACACGCCCAGCTGAAGATTGATATCTCGCTTTCTTTCCCGCATAAAATCGGCTGCAAAGTCCGGATTGGGTTCAACGTTTATCCCTCGCCACCCTTGACGATAGAAGAGATAGGTATTCGAGAATCGCCGAGGGTGATGCGCACCTACATCCACATAAAAACCATCCGTCTTGCCGGCAAATATCCGTTGCATGATTAGATCCTCACCTTCTTGAGAATAGGCTTTCACAACGTATATATCGAACAGTTTAGCGTGTACCCATCTCAGAAACGCTCTGAAGCTCGGCGGAAGAAACTTTAATATTATTAATTTTATATTCATGGGTAAGTAAACATCAAAGCAATATATTGTTTTATTAAAACGATATATTGCAATTCTTTAACCGCACTTAAATTTTGCAAGAAAAATGCAGCGGAAATATATTTCAATAGGCATTCTTTAAAACCAAAATTAATATATTACAACTCACATTCTTACGAAAAATAACAAACGATACTCGAGCGCCAAATCCCTATAAATGCCGGCACGTAACTATGTGCGGCATATTCGCTATACGCGCTAATCACCGTTTATGAACGCCTGCATTTTCGCCTGCAAAGAGCCGGGCAAAGGCTGAGTTTTTCCCGGGTATAATACCGCAAAAATCCTGCCGAATTCATGCCTAAGCTCCGCCGTTTCCTGATCAAGCGAGGACTCGCTTAAAACTTCAGGACGCACTTCAACAACACTCGATTTTCCGCTTTTTAGAAAGTCGCTGATTAATTCAGCATCCTTCAGACTTTCTGCCCGGCTCCTGGCATCCTTTCGCTGTTCAAATAAGGGTATCAACCTTCTGGCCATCTTATTTATTCCCCGTTGAATGAGGCTATGGCTGCGCCCCAGTTCTTTTCCGTAACTTTCAGAGATATCAAAAACAGCATGACAATATTGAAACACCCCCCATCTGAACGCCATTCTGGCGAACTCGATATCCCAACCATGTACTAATGCCCGGTCGATCTGCAGAAAATAGTCTTCCAGCGTATCCGCCGTATAATTTAAATCAGGGGGGTATGAGTAAAGCTGATCGGGCGAATAGATGACGACCGGCAGGCCGAGCATGCTCATTTCCAGACCGGTAGTCGAACGGGAATTCAAAAACACGCCGGCAATGTCCGCCAAGTCATACAGGGAAATTGCGTCGCTAGGCCAGTTTACTTTGACATTCTCCGGCAGGTCGACCAATAAGTTTTGCAATTTGTTCGCATACTCGGAGGTAACCGATTCTCTTTTGTTTGGAAATTCCCGCGGATGCACCCGTATAAGCAGAAACAAATCCTGCCTACCGGCAACGAATGCCGTAAGCGCTCTGATCCAGTCGATTTGCTCGGGAAAAACCAATTTTCCATCCTTCGGCATCACACCAATGGTGACCGCCGCAAACCGCTCGTCGTGACTGCTCATAGTCGCGACTAAAACTTTCTGTTGCGGACCAATCCCAAACTTTTGCCTCAAGTCCATTTTTTCTTGGCTTTTCGGGGCGGAATAGACGAACACACTGGTCGCTTTAAACAAAGCCAACATGTGATCCGTCACGACACCGAACTTCTCGATAGAACGCGGTTGCGCCCTGTAAACATCCCAAACCGGATTACGGGTGATGTAGTTGTATGCGTACCCCTTCGATAACGTCAATGTCTCCATCCGGTGCGCCATATTGGCACCGGCATGCAGCAGATAATGTGGAACAGACTGATTGTCCGCAGCAATGCAGCAAACATGATTGACGGAATAAAATGAATTGTAGGTGATGACGGCGTCCGGTTTCTCCCGCCGGATAATTTTCATGCTCGCCAACGCAGAGCACAGGCTATTCCACAATGCCGCTTTATATGCCGGCCACTCGCCTGGGGTGATTTCGAGATTGTTCTTCTTATGATTTAGCAGAAACTCATACAGAGCCAGCCTGCCGACCTCTATCCCTGAATACATCAAACTCAAATAATTTTCCGGCGTGGCTGTTTCCAGTACCTGCTCGAGCTGTTTAGTCTCTTCCGCAGACAATTCACCGGCAATATCGGGGCCGTTCAGTCCGAACTCCGACCGTAAAAAAGATTTGTTTTTTTCGCAATTGCGGCAAATATTTTCTTTTTCATGTTCCGGCGAGTCGTAGGTCAGCCCAAAGGCGCTCATTGCCACGCAATAACGACTGAACTGCCTGCCGCAGCCGACATACACAATGTCGTTCCCCTGTTGAACCAGGGCCTCGGCCACCAACGCTTCCGGGAAGGCATGCACCCAAATGGCGGAATGAGGTGCGTAGATCATTACTTTCATGGTGTTATATTATATTTATTCTTATCCGGCGGGATGTTTTGGCGCGCACCCGGAACCGTATCGAAGACGGGCGACATTTGTTTAAACGTAATTTGAAATAACTTTAATTAGCCAATTTCCCGGCGCCGGCACAGGCACAGGCAAACGGTTGGAGGTTGAATCAAGCATATCCCCACGCTGAATTCAGTTCGTTGAATTTTTTCAATTCGCCGGCAGCCACATCATTTAAAAAATCGTACCGTTTGCCGGATACCGGATTTTCGGCCATCGGCCTGACAGACAACATACTCAGCTTGGTCAGGTCCGTGGTTGTTGTCGACAGGAATTTTGCGATTTGTTCCATAATCCCCGTCGGATCCAGTCGCAAGGCCTCATACGAAAGCATATACAGCCTATCTCCCAACCCGCTGTTCCTTGCCTCAAGCGCAAACTCCGCATCCCGTCGCCATAGGTAACAAGCCCTGGTTGCTTCGTTCATCGCCGCCCAATGAGCGACCATCGAATCCTCGACCAGATGCGTGGTGCTGACACCATCGACCACTTTATAAGGCCAATAATTATCTTTCATGCCTTCATCGCTGAACCATCCTTTTTGAAGGATCGATTTTACGACATCCCGCCCATCCCGCATGATGATGATAAACTTGGATTCGGGCAGCGCCGCCTCGAAAAAAGGAATCGCATCGATCACGCTCGGGGTTTTAAAAGCCAGCCTCAGCTTCCGTTCCGAAACGTAACGGATCGCATCATCCCGGTTACGAATATTTTGCCAGCGCGACAGCAATTCGGGCCAGTGCATGGAATTAAGCACCAAACTATCGTCTCCAGGGCGAAGATTGGCTTTTCTGCCGTGCGCGGACTCGAGCAGCAAGTCCTCGTGCAGATGCAGTCTCAATAAAACCGACGCCACGTCCGGCGATAATGCTTTCATGGACAACAAGGAAGCCAAAACCCAAACCATGGGCGGCTCGAAGTGGTAGTCGATACCATCCAGAGTGCTGATCAATTTACCCAGTAAACTGGTGCCTGATCTGGGCGCGCCGGTTATCACGAGTGTGTTTTTTATATTCTGCTGCTGACTATCAGCTATCCGTATATCGGTATTCACGCCCCGATTTCTCCTAATTTTACCCACAGCTCATCGAACAATTCAGACATCGTCACTTTGAAACACATTGTGTTTACCATACTCCCCAACCGCCATCCACGGACAGATTCTGCCCGGTTATATACCGCGATAAATCGCTAGCCAGAAATGCAATAACGCCTCTAAAATCGTCCTCGGTTGCCATGCGCCCCAGAGGCGTGCGTGCCGCGTAACGCTCGACAAAAACCTCGGGCTGGTTTCTATGAATGCCGCCCGGAGAGATCGCATTGACCCGCACATGCGGCGCTAAAGTCGTCGCCAGCCAGCGTGTGAACTGAATCAACCCGCCTTTGGAAGCCGCATAGGCTGCCGGGTTACTCATACTGGTGCCGGCGTACAAACTCCAATCGGGGCCGTATTGGCCGTAGATCGAAGCAATATTAACGATACTTGCCCCTTCCGCGGCTTTTAAAAGGGGGGACAGCCCCTGGCAAAGTTCAAATGCAGCCGTTAAATTGACTTCCACCGCCCGCCGCCAAGTCTCAACGGTTTGTTGTTCGAAAGGCACCCCCCAACCCTGTAATTCCGAAGTGCCTACAAAGGCCGCATTATTGATCAGGACATTCAAACCTTCGCCGCTATTTTTCAGCCAAGCTATCAACTCGGCGCGCTGCGTCTGCTGTTCCAGATCGCAATTACGATGTTCGACGCTAACACCCCATTGCCTGCTTAATCTTTGAGCAAGCGTTTCGAAATCGGAACCCGGCCGGTCAACCAAAACTAACTCAGCGCCGAGTTCTGCCAATGTATCGGCCATCACTCTCCCCAAACAACCGGTCGCACCGGTTATTAGAGCCCGGCGGCCTTTAAGATCGGCCAATTGTTTAATAGTCGTCATGCTTGCTTATTTCCGAAGTTCAAGAGGCACTCGGCAATCTGAAAGTCCAACAGCGTATCGATATCGATAGCGCGCTCGACCGGCACATGTACGGCCCGTACCCGCCCCTCAAAGACAGCGTTGCGGGTCATCACAAAGGTCGGGTCGGCAACATAGGCCACGGTAGTCATATCGTAAACCGCCGGCACGTCCTGACGGCGCGCAATGCTGGATTGCGGCGGAATGACCAAGCCGACGCTGCCATCGCTGTTGGTTTTCACCATATTGAAGTACGGACTGCGATGCGCATCGGAAACAGTGATAACCATATCGGCCTCGCCTTTTTGAAATTCGTCCAGGCAGTTCTCGATATCCTGCGTTACCCGCAAAGGGGCCGTAGCCGGTAATGACACCATTGCCTCCGGCAAACCGCCTGCCGTATCCGACAGGTAGTTGAGCGCATGCCGCCAAGCCAGCCATTCAGGGCTATCGTCTCGGGCTAATTCGGCGGGCCGCATAAACGGCACTTCCGCACCGTGCTGGCGGGCCACCGCGGCGATCTCATCCGAATCCGTGGAGACGATTACCCGCCCGATACGCTCGACGGCTAACGCATGTTCGATCGACCAGGCGATCAAGGGCTTGCCGCCCAATAGCCGGACATTTTTTCCGGGCAAGCCCTTGGAGCCGCCGCGAGCGAAAATGAAGGCTACGGTTTTCATTCGCCCTCCCAGCTTCCAACGTGAGTGCGGCAACCGGTCTCAGATGCCTGTCTAGCCGCTTCAATAATCCGCAACACCTTTAATCCATCCTCGCCGCTGATCAGCGCTGTATTTTGTCCAGCCACGCACGCCAGAAAGTGCCGCCATTCCGCCAAATAACTGTCGTCGCGCTGGTGTTGATAGTGGAAAAGCGTCCGCCATTCATTCGCGCCGACCTCAAACTGCTCGACCATGCCGGTCAAGCCATTCCAACGCAGACTGCCGTACTCGCCGATTGCAGTGCACAGGCGAGTGGTATCGCGACGAATAAAATCCAGGCTGACCGAGCCGATAAGCCGATGGCCGTCAGACAAAGGCTGAAAACCCAACAGCAAATGAACAGTGTCTTCGACATCAATCTCCAAACTGCTTTGCCGGCTCAGTGTGGCATTGACCCAGTCGACTTCGCCGAATATCCAGCGCAGATAATCCAGTTCATGGCTGAGTTCCAATAACGCTCCGCCGCCCAGTTCACGCCGGGCCGACACGGATTGCCGATAATCGCTGTCCGGCCGCCAAGCGGGTAAATACTGACCGATCTCGCAGCGCACCGACAAAACTTTACCGATCACAGCCTGTTCCAGCAAATTCCGAAACTGCTGCAACGAGGGTAAAAATCGTAAATTGTAACCGGTTAGCAGGACGGTTTTTTGTTTATGGCATGTGGTAAGCAATTGACCGACATTTTCCGGAGTGGCCGACAACGGTTTTTCTACCAGCAAATGCGCGCCCGCATTCGCCAGAGGCAGGGCCGCTCGCATATGCAGGGTGGATGGATTGGCTATAACGGCAATCTGCGGTGCGAAATCGATTGCCGCATCCAGGCTTTGCAGACAACCGTTGGCATATGCCGGTACCGAATCGCACGGCTGGCGGCGTAACACCCGGATATCGGCATCGGGAAGTAATTGTCTGGCCAATCGCAAATGGCGCGTCCCTATGCTGCCGAGACCGACGATAAGAATACGGCTAATCACTGACCGGGCTGCCTCGTGTCAACTGGTCGCAAATGCTGTTCGAGTAACTGGATATCCCAGATAGGCAAATCGACGCCGCCCTTGATCAGGGACAGGCGTGCCTGCTTCAGGCCATCGCCCACAAAGTTAAACAGGTGCGCGGTCGCCACGGCATCAACCCGCCGGTCGGCCAGCCCTTCGGCCAGATGTGCCGCGTTTCCGACTCCGCCCGCTAATATAACCGGCTTGGGCATGTCGGTAGGCAGCAGATCGAGTACTTGCATATCGTAACCCTGCCCGGTACCGTCGCGATCGATTGAATTGAGATAAAGTTCACCCACGGCACTTTGCGTCACCTGCTCAATCCAAGCCGTCGCCGTCCCTTCCAGACAACGGCTGCCGGATTCAACCCAGGTGCTATATGAACCGTCCGGCATACGTTTGACATCCATTGCCGCTACCACGCATTGTTGACCGAACTCGCTGGCCAACTCGCCGATAAAAGCCCTGCTATCATAAACCGGCGTGTTAACCACCACCTTATCGGCGCCCGAACGCAGTAAGACCCGAGCCTGCTCAAGCGTCCGGACACCGCCTCCGGCGGCGACGGGCACAAAACAGCCCTCGGCCAATGTTTTCAGCGCCGTACAAAACGCTTCGACATTCCGTTCTCCTCGCGAGACGTCCAATACGATCAATTCGTCTATGGAAAAAGAAATTTGCGAAAAATTGTAATGGGTTTGCAACCAATCCAGATTACCGACTTTCTGCAAGCGAAAGTTCCGGCTCAACATGAACTGTCCCTGGTTATATAGCAGCGTAAATATCAGCCGTTTTTTAAGCATAACAATTATTGAGCCAAGAAGTTTTTCAAAAGCATCAAGCCATTGGTCTGGCTTTTCTCCGGGTGAAACTGGGTCGCGAAAATGTTCTCCTGTTCATAGGCGGCCAAAAATTCGATACCGTAATTGCAGAGCGCAGCTTTTCCGGCCAACCCGGCCGGCAACATCCGATACGAGTGCACAAAATAAAAATCGGCCGCCTCCGGCAGACCTTGAAAAAGCCGGGCATCCGGCTGGCCGCGCACCAGATCAAATCCGATGTGGGGAATTTTATTGCTACCTATTTCTTCCGGAGTGAATAGTTCAACCGGATTCGGGATCAAGCTTAGTCCCTCGGTCTCGCCATCCTCGGAACCGCGACTGCCCATCAACTGCATGCCCAAACAAATACCGAGAATTTTACGCTGTTTGACTTGCACGGCTTCCAGAATGGCCTGATCCAGCCCGGATTGTTTTAGGGTTAACATGGCTTTCCGAAAAGAACCCACCCCCGGCAATAACAGCGCATCAGCGTTTGCAACAACATCCGGCTGGCCGCTGACGGTCGGGTTGCAGCCCAGATAACGCAAGGCGCTGAGCACCGACCACATATTGCCCATGCCGTAATCGATAACAGTGATGCCGGAATTCATCATGCGACAGCAAACATCGGCTTCCACCGGCCGTTAACCTTCTCGAACAAATCGCGATTGGCATATCTGTCGAGCACGGCATCGAATTCATCCTGGTTCATCCGGTAATAATTCAGATACTGTTGCATAAATTCTTCCGGATAATGCCCATCGTACAGACGCACCAAATTGACGGCTTGTTGTCTATTCATAGCCCCGCGGCGTACCTCTATGCAGGCATCCTGATTGGCTCGCCCGAAGCCGAATTTCAAATACATCAAATAGGTATGCAAGGCGTAAATAGCTTGGTCATTCTGCGAAAAATTGGTGAAAGTGCCGGCATTTGAATCCTCCGCCTCTTTCAGACCGCAATGTTCCTTGGCCACCAGATAATTTCTGTAAGGATCCCAATTTTCAAAATAGGACCAATGCGTCAGCTGTAGCGCGTGTTGATTCAGTTCCACATCGCTCGGATAACGAAAGAAATTCAGCTCGCCGGCGGTTAAGCCTGAAGCAGCCAAGACTTTTTCATAGCCGCCTTCCAGATAGACTTTTTTCTGATAATGCACATCGTAAATCGGATTTTTGGATGTTTCCGTGGAGCCGCCGTACTCGACTTCTCCATCCTCGCCATAAAAAATCAGATCGATACCGAACGCCGTTGCCATGCGGATCACGGCCGTGTGGATGGCAATCAGCCAACCATAGTATGGAAAACCCATTTCAATGAAACCGGTCTTGTTCAGTACCCGCATGGCCTCATGGTCCGGGTTGATCGAGACATGGTTATAGCCGCTTTCGACAAAAGCACGCAGGTTTTGGTCGCCCAAGGGCAGCGGCAGCGCCGGCGTGACCGTCACGCAAAGCGGATTCATGCCGTATTTATGCTTTAGATTATAGGCAACATACGAACCGTCCTTGCCGCCGCTTAACGGCACCACGCAATCGAAATGGCCGTCATTGCGTCTGTGTGTATCCAACAGGTTTTGCAATTCCAGCTGTCTTGCTTCCCAATTGATGGTTTTTTTCTTTTCCGTCCACACGCAGGCGTTACACCAGCCCCTCTCATCAAAGGTGATACGCGGCCGGGTTGACATGGTTAAGCAATTCGAGCACCAGTGCAAATTCTCAATATTCACTGTCTTTTCCAAAAGTCCAAAAAATTAAATTGTGTTCGCGGCGAGCAAATCGTCAGGCCGGCCAACGTCCAGCCACGGTTCGTGCATGGGATAGGCGACCGTCCGCCGCTCGACGGACTGCAGGCGTTCGAACAAAACAGGCATGTCGCAATGCTCGCCGGAATTCAAAACACTTAACGCCGCCGGTTCAAGCGCATAAACACCGGCATTGATGTGGCTACGGGCAATGGGCTTTTCTTCAAAACCGACAATTTCGATTCCGTTGGTTTGTACCACGCCAAAGGGATGCTGCCATTCGTGCACACGCACGGCCATGGTTGCGGTCGCGGCATGCCGAATATGAAAATCCAACAATTCGCCGTAGTGAATATCGGTAATCACGTCACCATTGGTGACTACAAACGCCGCTTCAGGCAACGGATTGAGCAAACTCAGCGCCCCTGCGGTACCCAGGGGCGTTTGCTCGCGCAAGTAATCGATCTGCACACCCAGGCGTTCGCCGTTGCCGAAATACTCTTCTATCATGTGACCAAGATAGTGAATGGCGAGTAAAAAATGCGTGAAACCTTCGAGCTTGGCACGCTCGATGATATGTTCCAGCATCGGTTTACCGGCCACGGGCAATAAAGGCTTGGGGTAGTTTTCCGTATGCGGGCGCAGCCGCGTACCCTTGCCGCCCGCCATAATAATCATCAGATTGGATCGCGCGGGCGGCGTGGTAATCTCGTCCCACAAATGCAGGCCAACCACATGATTGTGCTCATTCACAACCGGTATCTGTTGCACTTTGTTGGCTACCATCAACCGCATGACCAGTTCCCGAGCCAAATCCGGCGGTACCACCAGCGCGTTGCGATGAATGACGCTGTCAATAGGGCTATTCAGATCCAAACCGTTCAACAAGCCGCGCCGAATATCGCCATCGGAAATAGTGCCTTCCAATTCGCCCGCCTCGTTAGTCACCAAGACGATCTTGATCGAGACCTCATTAAGGTTACGTATGGCTTGCCCAATGGTGGCATTGACGGGCAGCATGGCTTGACGCCAAAGTTGTTCGGATGGGTTCACTCGGTTCTGTCCGTTATTGCTGCTGCTTTACAAGTCATTAAAGGTTTTTTTAACAATCCCGTTAAGGTCATACCGCTTCAGTGTTTCTATCACTTTTTCGCTGGCGCCGCCTTCGCCGTACGGATTGACGACATCGTGCAAACTTTCCTGGAATTCGGCGGAATACAGGTGTTCCAGTGCGGCGGCAATACTTTCCCGCGTCGGCTCGCAGCCGATCACACTGCCTGCCTGCAAACGGCCTTTCTGCCGATCGCCGATATTGACGCTACCTTTCCTGAAGCTGGGCGCTTCCAGCAGACCGCTAGACGAATTTCCGACTACCCCGTCGACCTGAGCAATACACGAGAGATAGCGCAGTTGGCCCAAAGACGCATACGCTCTCGCGTTGCCGTGATCGGCAACGAATTGCTCCACCATTTCGATCAACACCCGCCCGTCGGTATCCGCATTCGGTAAGGTGAAGATAAGCCGAGTATCCGGTAAATCCGCCAAGGCGGCCAGCAATTCCGCCATTTGACAACTGGCGGTAGCCGTCTCCAACGTGACCGGGTGAAAAGTCACCAACAGATTTTTGGCGCCGAATTGAAAATCGAGCGCCTCCTCCAACGAAGTTCTGTCCAAGAGCCTCAGACGTTTGATATTGTCTATGCCCAAGCCGCCCACCAGAAACACCCGCTCGGGTTGTTCACCCAGCTGAATCACCCGTTGCCGATAGGCTTCGGCAGCCACAAAATGCAAATGCGACATTTTGGTGATCGAATGCCGGAATGCTTCATCAATCGCTCCTTCGGTGCTCTCGCCGCCATGTAAATGGGCGACCGGAATGCGGGCCACCAATGCCGCAGACACCGCCGAAAATATCTCAAACCGGTCCCCCAGCACGACCAGCAAATCGGGCTGTAAGTCGTTCAGCGCATCCGCGAAACCGATCAAACCCAGCCCCATGGATTTGGCGATACCGACAGGCGTATCCGAACTCAGCATCATTTCAACTTTTCGATCGATTACAAAGCCGTCTTGCTCTATCGCTCGATAGGTCAAACCGAACTCCGGCGACAAATGCATGCCGGTCGCAATGATTTGTAACGAGAGTTCGGGATCGTCCTTAATGCCTTGCATAATCCAGCGCAGCAAGCCGTATTCGGCCCGGGTGCCGGTAATCACACAAATTTTGCGGTTCATAACTCGATCAGCTCATCTTCGGCAAAGTCCCGCCGGGCCTGCATGCCTACTATTGTATCCCAATACATGGGCGACAATCCTGTCCCCGGCCGTTTGGCGGTCAGGTTATCGGCACTGAAGACCTCGCCGATTTTTATCGCCCGGCTGGCTACAAGCGATTTGCGGGCTACCGGTTTATTTTTGGCTTCGCTTGGGGTTAAGCGTTTTATGCCGTCGCCCAACGCAATTTCTATATTGCGTATAGCCGCCACCATGGCAGCCAGTTCAGCCGGTTCCAGACTGGCCTGATGGTCGGGCCCCGGCAAATTACGATCCAGCGTGAAGTGTTTTTCGATGACCGCGGCCCCCATTGCCACCGCGGCAATCGCTACTTCTATCCCTTGCGTATGATCGGAATAGCCCACTTCAACCTTAAAGGCATTATGAATGCTCTGCATGGCGCGCAGATTTACTTCGCTCATGGGCGTGGGATATTCGGTGGTGCAATGCAACACGGTAATAGCCGGGCGCGGCGTACCGGCTTGCTCGAGTACATCAATAGCGGCCTCGATTTCACCCAGACTTGCCATACCGGTGGACAGGATGACGGTTTTGCCGAGCTGGCCGATATGGCGCAGATAAGGCAGATTGGTGATTTCGCCCGACGGTATCTTGAAATGATCCTGGCCCAGGTTTACCAGCAAATCGACACTCTCGATATCGAAACCGGTGGAAAAGAAACCGATATGCCGGATAGCGCAGTGCTCAATCAGCTCGCGGTGCATGGCCTCGCTCAGTTCCAGGCGGCGCAGCATCTCTTGTTGCGATTCCGTAGCACCGGTAGCCTGTAGTTGATAATCGGCCTTTGCGGCAACCTTGGTTACCTGACGGTTGGCGCTGAAGGTTTGAAACTTGACCAGATCCGCTCCCGCCTCGGCGGCGGCATCGATCAGCCGCTTGGCCAGGTCAAGATCGCCGTTATGATTGACGCCTGCTTCGGCAATAATCAGCGTTCGATTTGTCATGCTTTATCGTGCCCCATAAAGTGTGCGTGATCGCTCAAACCGTGCCGCACGGTAACGCCCATACCTACCAAGCATCTTGCGCCAATATTGACGCCTTGCTTAATCGCGCTACCGCTGCCTATAAAGCTGCCGGCACCCACTGAAACATCGCCATTCAGAATGGCGCCGGTGGCAATATGGCAGTGATCCTCAATAGTGGTGTCGTGCTCCACCAGCGCCCGGCTGTTGACGATGCAATTACTGCCGACCTTGGCGCCTGCGTTGACGATCGCGCCGTGCATGACAATAGTCCCCGCATCAATAATAGCGTGCCGTGAAACATGGGCCGTGGGCGAAATGATAACCGGCATTTCAAACCCAAGCTGCCGGACTTTCTGAAAAAGGCGTATCCGCTGATCGGCCGACTTAATCTGTCCGACGGTAATCAAGGCGTATGAATAAGTATTAACCAGGCTTGGCAATTCGTCGTCGCTGGCTATTACGGAATAACCCAGCTGGGTGGCATGCTTTTGCTCGACCAAGCCCACCAGACCGGCTATATGAAATTGGCCTTGCTGCTCAATCACGTCGATACAGGAACGGGCATGGCCTCCGGCACCGATAAGAATCAAACTCGGTTTGCTCATATTGCGTCAGGCACCAAGCTTGAACTGCTGGGAATGTTGATCAATCTGCGAGACAGCGACAGCGCCATGCTCAAATCCATGCGAGGACATTCTTCGAACGGCGCCAATTCGTGCATCAAAGCCCAAGCCGGGCGCGTCATGAATCCGGCGTCATTACTGGCCTCCAAAACCCGATCGCGTTGATCCGCCCGCTCGGCATCCAATAACAAGGTCTGCAGCCAATAATTGCTCCGACACTGATCCGGTTCGGCGATCAACTTAACGCCTGCTATCTGCATAAAAGCGGCCTGATAACGGCAAAACAGCGATCTTTTAGCCGCGAGCATCCTGGGCAACTGTTCCAATTGCGCGCATCCCAATGCCGCGTTCAGATTCGGTAAACGGTAGTTAAAACCGATTTCATCGTGCCGGTATTCCCAGCGATGCGGAAGCTTGGCGGTGGTCGTCAAATGCTTGGCATGCCGGGCGAGCTCGGCATCATTGGTTAAAATGGCGCCGCCGCCGCCGGTGGTAATCGTCTTGTTGCCGTTGAAACTCAAGGTTCCCATCAAACCGAAGGTGCCAGTGTGTCGGCCGTGGTAGTAGCTACCCAAGGATTCCGCCGCGTCCTCGACCAATGCCAGATTAAAATCGCGGGCAATCGCCAATAATTCATCCAGATTTACCGGATGGCCGAAGGCGTGCATGGGTACCATCGCCCGGATGATACGTCCGCTAGCACGATTCACGCACTGATTGGCGCGTTGCTCGGTGTGGCTAAGCAAATAGTCGCGCAACTTAGCCGCATCGATACCCAATGTTGTTGCTTCGCTATCGACAAAATGCGGTATGGCGCCGCAATACGCCACGGCATTGGCGGTAGCGACAAAAGTCAGCGCGGGCACCAAAACTTCATCGCCGGCCGTCACCCCTGCAAGTTTCAACGCGATATGCAAGGCCGCAGTGCCGTTAACCACCGCCACGGCATGCTTGGCGCCGGTGAACTCGGCCAGCTCGAGCTCAAAACGGTCGACGAACTTGCCCACCGATGAGACAAACGTAGAATCCAGACATTCTTTCAGATACAGCCACTCGTTGCCGTTGAAACTGGGTTCGTGCAGCATCGCCGGTCCGGCGCCAACCACCTCGCGGATCGCCGAAACAATTTGGCCGGCCAGGGTGTTCTGGGCTTGCATGGCCGTCATAGATTGTAAATGTCGGCCTTGTAACCGCGCAGATTCTCGGGTTGCGCAAACCACTCGGCCGTCTCGGCCAAGCCGCGCTTGAAGCCCTCCCGTCCGCCATAAGCCGGCTGCCAGCCGAACAATTGCCTGGCTTTAGCGTTATCGGCCCACAAGCGCTCCACTTCGGAATTTTCCGGGCGCAAGCGGGCTTCGTCGGTGACGATTTCAATTTCAGCGTTCATGGCTTCGGCAATCAAGCGGGCGGTATCGCCCACGGATATTTCGAAATTACTGCCGAAATTAACGACTTCACCCAAGCCCTGTTCGGAATGCAGGGCCGCCATGAAACCGGCGACCGTGTCCTGAACATAGTTAAAATCGCGAGTTGGCGAAACCGCGCCCAATTTGATTTGACGCCGGCCGTTGGCAATCTGGGTAATAATGGTCGGAATCACGGCCCGGGCGGATTGGCGCGGGCCATAGGTATTGAAGGGCCGCGCGATCACCACAGGCAGACCGAAAGAGGCAAAAAAAGAATAGGCCAATTGGTCGGCGCCTATCTTGGAGGCGGAGTAAGGGGATTGCCCCTGCAAAGGGTGCTCTTCGGTAATCGGTACGAAACGCGCCGTCCCGTAGACTTCGCTGGTCGAGGTATGAATCAGCCGCTTGACGCCAAGCTCTCTTGCCGCCTGCAGCACATTCAGCGTGCCTTTTATATTGGTGTCGATATAAGTATCCGGCGAGTGATATGAGTAAGGAATGGCGATCAGCGCGGCCAGATGCAAAACCGCATCGCACCCCTTCATGGCTTCTTTCACACCATGAGGATCGCGGATGTCGCCTGAAAATACTTCAAACCGGCCTTTAACGTCCGGGCCGCAATGCTCCAACCAGCCCCAGGTATTGAAAGAGTTGTATAACACGAAGGCGCGAACTGAGTGCCCCTGGCGCACCAGCGCTTCGGTAAGATGCGAACCGATGAAACCGTCGGCGCCCGTAATTAGGATTTTCATTGCGGATTTGTGAGTCAAGGAAGATTAATTAACCGTCTCTGCCAATTTTGCCTGCTCGAGCGGCAATTGGGCAAGCAACATACCGTTCAAAACACCGCCGGATTTTACGCTTAAAGCCGAAAATGAGCCTTCTTCAATGACTCGACCTTGGCGTAACACATAAACCTGATCGGCTTTGACGATAGTCGACAAGCGATGAGCAACGACGAGTATCGTGGTGCCGTGCGCAACCTGCTCGATGGACTGCTGAATCAGCCGCTCGGATTCCGAATCCAGCGCGCTGGTAGCCTCGTCGAGAATCAACAATTCCGGCTTGCGCAACAAGGCCCGCGCCAAGGCGATACGCTGCCGTTGACCGCCGGATAGCCGAATACCTCGATCACCCACCACCGTATCGATGCCTTGCGGCAATTCCTTAACGAAGGCCGCCGCATTCGCGAGTTGCAAGGCATCCCAAAGATCGCTTTCGGAAGCCTGATCGAACGACCATAACAGGTTGTCGCGGATGGAGGCGTGAAATAACTGCGGATCCTGCGGCACATAACCTATCCGCTCGCGAAAGGTATTTTGCTGCAATTCTCCAAGCGGAACGCTGTCAATCAATACTTGGCCTTTTTCGGGAATTTGCAGCCCCAATATAAGATCGGTGATGGTCGATTTGCCGGAACCGGACTCGCCCACCAATGCGGTCATTCGTCCCTTCCGAATCGATAAACTTACATCGGTCAGTGTCTGAGTGCGGCCGGGGTAAGTAAAGCTCAAGTCTTTAAGTTCGATGCTTCGTTCCAACCGGCTAAAAATACCTTCCCCCTGAATTTCTTCGAATTCAGCGGCTCTCTCCCGTAACGCGACCAGCTGTTCATAGCTGGGCAAAAAGTTACTGATGCTGATATTACCTTGCAACAAGGCAATAAGAATAGGCATGGCCCCCAACAGGCTCCACATCACTGCCGCCAACTCCGAAATACGCACCTGTTGTTGCACTGCGATACCTATCGCTATCACAATTGCCAGCATAGCCATTGGATGAAACAGCCTAGGCACCGCCACCGCCAATGTCTGGGATCGCAAGGTCACATGCGTATGCTGATTAAACGCGTCGATAAATCGCTGTCTGGCTTGGTTTTGCCTGCCATACCCCAAGATCAAGCGGGCGGCGCCTATTACTTCGCTCAAAATGCCGAGAGCGACGTTCGCTGTTTCGGTATTGCGTTGCCCCAGGCGATAACTGATACGATGCAACAGCATGAACGGCAAACCGAACAGTACCGCCAATCCCAGAGCTGTCAGCGTCAATTGCGGATTCAGCCATATCGGCACAGCCAGATAAATCAAAATCTGCACCATTTGTGCAAGCAATGTTGCCAAACCGCCCAGGGTATCGCCGATTGTATTCAACTCTCTATTCAGCGTGTTTAACAAAGTGCCTTGATCCGAACCGCTGAAGAACTGCCAACGGGCCTTGAAAAAAGTCCGCAGGGCATCGCCGAACAAGCCGCGTACTACAATATATTTGATATATAAAATCGTATAGCGTATGACAACGTCCAGCAGCCCTTTTAGGAAGGATGAAAACACAAAAAGCAAACCCAGCGCCCAAAACGTGGGGGACAAGCCCATCGCCGCAAGTACCTCGACCACAACCTGAGTAATGCGGCTGGCCTTAGTCAGCGAGGGGTCCAGCATAAAGTCCGCTACCGGCACCAATGCCATTACCGAAACAGCCGCCACCGTACCCTCGACGATCAACAGCAGGAACAACAAACCGAATTGACGCGGATAGCGAGTCAAAAATTCGCTAAAAATCGCCACAATGCTGGATTTTTTACTCATTGCAACCACTCCGGGTGTTGGCGTAGAAACAGGGTGCCGTATCGGGCCCGAATCTCGCCGTGCAGTTTGCCATTATTATTCCTCCCCTCAGACGGGAAAACCTCCCAGAAACGTTGTTGCAAGGCTTCATCGCCGGGTTGCGTTTGCCAAGTGCCGTTCAGCCTCTCGGCCATCTCAACTACCAAGTCTCTGATTTCCTCGGGGGTGTTTTCAAGCAGATTCACCCCTTTTGCCCGATAGTCGGAAGTACGCAAGCAAAATCCCGCTTCGCTGGCGAAAATGTCGGCCAAGGATAATTCCCGGTTACTCGCCATATCTACGTGATGCTTAAAAAGCCCCAGGAATAGCGGACTAAAGGTAAATAAATAAGCGGCCGGAACCATATTCACATAGGCAATGGGCCGCCGGAATATTAGGGGAACGGCATCAAAACCGGAGCCGACGGAGATGCAAAAGGCGCACGTCGCCCCGAGATATATATCCATAAAATCGCTGCGCATGCCGCTTGTAGCATACTCGATTACCTTGGGGTGGTTACTGCGAATAGGGGAATGTACTTTGCTGCCCATGCGGATGACGAAGAAACCCCGGCCGGCAAGCTCCTCCGCCGCCAATACGTATTTTTGTATATCGCTATCCCGGTAATTATCGTTGTCATCCTGATGATAAGCACTGTCGCGCACATTCAAACAAACGAAACTCTCTCCGAGCGGAATGCCCATGGCGCGCAGAGCGGCTTCCCCAAGCTGCTCTTCATCCGCAGTAAATTGCAAATGTAAAGGAAATCGATCTAAAAGATTATGTACGTCACGATCAGCTTGCGTATTGGAACCGATTTCATGCATTGCGCCTCCGGGAATAAAGCTGTTAACCCTGAAAACAGGCTCTAAAATCCACCGGGGCCAGATACGCAAAACGCGTTTCCACATGATGGCCAGCTGTTGATTGCAAACCACCGGAAAGCCGTAAAAAAACACATCGAAATACCGGCCCTTCGGCTTATTGATACCCGCTTCCATTTCGCAGAGATATAACTCCGTGTTAGCGGCAAAATGCCCCAACTTTAAGCTGTGCATATCGCCCAACCGAATCAATATCCAAGGCTTAATCAAGCGGATTGCCAGCACAATTGGCGCGGCGAGAATTAAGGATGGCGGCCGAACGAAAATCATCCGTAATAATCGCTTAGTCTTCCTGCCCAGTACCGGCCAAAAACCTTCCTGTTGTATCTGAGCGGTTTGCCGTTTAATAAATTGTGAAATACCCATTCCGTTCATTCAATCGTTTGCTTTCGCATAGCTTTCCGGCGTACCCACATCCAAAAACAGCTCGGCGGTTTCATAGCTGTATATCCGACCTACCAGCCGATTTAATACTTCGGTACTGAAGTCCTGTGCCGTGCGCCACTCCGTATTCATTTTTTCCAATAATTCGGCCGTCAGAATATAAACCGCGCCATTCGCCAGATTCCCCGGCGGGTTGGCGACCTTTTCGTGAAAGCCGACCACCACGCCGCGATCGTCCAATTCGACTATACCGCAGGCCGACGGATTCTCGGTGCGGAAAGTCATCATGGTGATCAGGCACTCAGCGGGACGATTGGCATGCGCGCGTAGGAAGCCCGCCAAATCGGCCAGGCAATAATTATCGGCGTGAATCAACATCCCATCCCGACCGTGAAAAAACGGCAGGTTAGCTATCAAGGTTCCGGCGGTTCCTCGCAAAATTGTTTCATTTACCAACTCCACCCGCTCGCGATAAGGGCTGCTTTCTATAAAGCTATCGACCTGTTCCGCCAGATAATGCGTATTGATCAAAAACGGTCCGATACCCGCCTGAGTCAACCGCTCCAGCCAAATCCCCAACAGCGGCTGTCCCTTAACTGGAACCAAACATTTAGGCGTAAAATCGGTAAGCGGCCTTAAGCGGGAACCGAAACCGGCGGCCAGCAGCAACGCACGCATCAACTTAACTCCCGCAGCAATTCTTCGGTCTTTAACGGCGTATTGCCAACCCTACCCACTTGCACCGCGGCAGCCAACGAACCAAGACAGGCTGCTTCCCAAATAGTGCCGCCGCAAGCCATAGCCATTGCGCTGGCAATCAACAATGAATCCCCCGCGCCCGCCACATCTTTTGCCGCGCTATTTAAAGCGTCCACCCTATCGGTAAGCCATTCCGCCTGTTTACCATTGCCTGCATGAATTAACAGACCTTCTTCGCCTAGCTTGAGCAACACGTTTTGTGCGTCGGCCTGCTGACGAAGTTGCTCCGCCAGCACTACCAGGCCATCTTCTCTATTTCTAGTGCTGATACGCGCCTCATGTTCCGTTGGCGTCAGCAGATCCATACCCTTGAAGCGGCCGATATCGCCTACCTGAGAAGAAGACTGACTATCGGCGGCTAACAGCACACCCCGGTCCTTGGCCATGCCGATTACTTGATCGACCACCGGTTGCGGCAAGCAACCGTAATTGAAATCCGAAAACACCAACAAATCGGCATTGGCGAGCGCCTGTTCGACTAAGCTTAATAACCGTGCCTGGATCGACGCCGAAATAGCGCCTTGATGAAGATGACTGACACGCAACAAGCTTTTACCCTTACTTCGATAACGCTGCTTCAATGTGGTCGGACGGCTTTCATCGACTAACAAATGGGCATCAACACCCGCCTTCGCTAAACCGCTTAACGCAAAATCTCTCGCTGCGTCATTACCCGTCACCGAAATGAACTGCACCGAAGCACCTAAACCGGCCGCATGCGCGGCAACGATACCGGCCCCACCCACAAAACGCGTGGCATCGATCGGGGTAACCACAATGGTCGGATCTTCCTGCGACATGCCCAAGGGTTCACAGGTAATGTATTCATCAATAATCAAGTCTCCCACAACGCATAGTTTGAGTCCTGAAAATTGCCGTAGCAAATCCGCTAATCGTGCGGAACTAATCTGATGGCGCACCAGATAGTCGTTCGGTAGACTGATTGAATTGAAATCCATTACCTGGAATTCGTTTCGAATCAAATTGAGCGAAGAAAAAATAGTCTCGCCGGAACTGAAAACCAAGGTGCCGCCATATTGCTCCAATACTTCCAGTTCGGCATTAAATCGCAGCTCGTGCTCTTTACCTTTAACGACGACATCCGGACGTAAACGCGCAATAAGAGAAGTAAGCGGCTCGTCGAAAATAAACGCTTCATCCACCCAGGAAATGCTTTGCAGCCCTTCAAGCCTAAGATGCTCATGCACATGCGCGGAGTTACCGGCAAGGCGGTCTGATTGAACAGCAACGATCAAGCGATCACCGCACTCTCTGGCAAATCGGAGTAACCGCAAATGCCCTGGGTGTAGAACGTTAAATGAACCAGAAACAAAAACTGTTTTCAAAAAACCTCTCTTATTCATTTGGAAGTCACAAATATTTCTTCGAGCAAAAAACTTTAAATTATCTAAAATTCAAGGCTTTTTTTATAGTGCAGCACATTTAATTACATTCAAACAAATAGAAGGAACTCACTATATTAATATATTTACCTGTTACAAAAAGTTCACATGCAATGGTTTCGGTTCTTTACCAGGCTGAATGCGGCTTATGCCTTTGGCGTGATTGTCTAGCGCGACACTTACATAATGCTGAATAGGTAAAGTACCCATCATGGTCTGAGCATCGAAAGCCGGAGAAGCCAGATAATTCATGGCTCTCCAGTAGCGTTCGGACTTCCAGATATCGATAAAGCGTTCTTCGGTGAAATTTCCAATATGTAATTTTGAATAGCGCGCGTTAAAAAACATGCCTGATGGAGCCACTAAACCGCTGCCACTGATTTGCAGCAAAAACTGCGGGCCGTAAAAGCGCTTATAAGAGGGCTTATCGCCATCCTTGATTTTGTCCCACTTTACTATGATTTTTGTCTGCTCGTTACTCATGGACTCAGCTTGAACCAGCAAATCGTGAAGACTGTCGTATTGGCTATAGTCAATTCCCAAAGTATGCTGTTCGTCATCCGAACAGTGCTTGATCACGGCGTAATCCACACCCAGATCCAGCCCTAGTTGCGCAAACGGGATGATCTCGTCTTTCAAATGCGGCATCAACACCATTTGAATACCCAGCGTTACCGATAACCCATTCCGTCTTTTTAAATCGACCGCATATTGGATATGTTTTATCGCCCGATCAAATACTTCAGTATGCTCCGGACCTTTGTACATGATGCTGGCATAGCTTTCCGGCCGACCGGCCGCAACCGTAAATCGTATCCACGTTATGTGTGGCAATACCTGTTCGATTTTGTCCGGCTCCCATTCCCAAGCGTTGGTTGCATTTCCCACGTCTATGCCTAATTCCGCCGCATGCTGGATGAAGGGAACATAGGCCTTGGATAGTGTACTTTCGCCATCCGAAACCAGCGATACGCTACGTATGCCGATGGCGGAAAAATCGTCCAGTAAATTGAGCGCATCCACGGTTTTGATGCTGCTTCTGGCCTGCGATTCCTGCATCATCGCGTAGCAAAACGAACACATTGCACCGCAAGCGCGGGTCAAAGACATATCGACGCTAACCGGCGCTATCCGCTCCCCTGCTTCCCATGCCTCCACCCTGTCGGTGTGATACGAGAGCTTATGAGAATCGAGAATCAACGCCCCTTCGCGGGTTTGCACTGCTTCACTCATGATTTCACCTCAATGCCACGCAGATTTCTAAGCGAGTTCCGATCACCAAACGGTTCCAACCAAACTACCAACCCCGGATCGATCGATTCCTTTAAAAAAAACTCCAAATCAAGCAACAAAGTTCCCCGCTTATCAGCCGAGACCGGCTCGAGCAACCTGATAATCACTTGACCGTCCTGCTTGGCCTCGATCACTACCAGCACGGTATTTGGAAAAGCCGCATTGGCGGCCATGATATTATTTACACATGTAAGTCTCGCTGCATCGGACATTTCGCACCAAGCCTTACCGGGCGTGATTGTTTCCGCGCCGGCATAACAAAGATTACTCGTCATCATTGATTGACCACTATTTAGTTCTGTTTAAATCTTACGGATGGGAATTAGAAAGGACCTGTAAAGCCGGGGTTTGGTGTATCGTGCGGCCCTTCACGTACCAGCAACCCCGTCAATTTAATATAGGCATCCGAATTTTTATCTATGCCGAGCATATCCGCCACCGCGGCAACAATAGTTTCCGGTCCGGGATAATAATGCTCTGCCATGAACGGCGAAGTAGGCATTGGGTGATCAGGCAGGGCGATACGGATTGGCGGTAGTTTTAATGCAGAAAAGGCTTGTTCGACAATTTGAGTAATCAATTCGCCCGCGATACTGCCGGTGCGAAAAGCCGTATCCGCCACGATCAAGCGGCCGGTTTTGAGAACCGACCTCAGGACACTGGCCACATCCAGCGGACTTACGCTGCGCATGTCCAAAACTTCAATGGCGATCCCCATAACGGACATCAACGCTTTCGCGGCGATGAGCGCTTCGACCGCCATGTGTGAAAATGCAGCGACCGTTACGGTATCGCCTTCATGCAAGACTTTGGCCTGCGCCAACGGAACGCGATAATACGTTTCCGGCACCGTGTCCTTTATCTGGTGTAACCAGCGGTGTTCAATAAACATAACCGGGTTGTTGTCTTCAATCGCCGAAATCAGCATACCCTTAGCGTCATGGGCGGTAGTCGGCATAATGACTTTCAATCCGGGCACCAGCGAAAACATGGCTTGCAAGCTTTGCGAGTGCTGGGGGCCCTGCCCCCAGCCACGACCGACGATTACCCGCACAACCAATGGCACGCTCGCCTTGCCATCGAACATGTAATGCCATTTGGCGGCATTATTAACCAACTGATCCATCGCCAACAAAGCAAAATCTATTCGCTGATGAATCATAACCGGCCGCATGCCGGACAACGCCGCCCCGATGCAAACACCCGTGACGCCGTTTTCGGAAAGCGGCATATCGAAAACACGCCGGGCACCGTATTTCTCGCGCAACTCAGCCGTTGTGTTAAAAATGGCTTTGGGGTCGGGCACCCCCTCACCGATCACAATGACATTGGCATCTTGCTCCATTGCCTGATCCAGACCTTCGCGAATGGCTTGCGCATAGGTAATTTCCCGCATTCCCGATTCAGGCATAAACTCTCTCCCCCGCCTCTTTGCTGGATGGTTTGGCACTGGAAAGAGCAAACTCGAAAGCGTCGGCAATTTCTTCGCTAAACTCAGCCTCAAAGCTATCCATAACCGATTGCGTCAAAATATTGCTTAGCTCCAGCCGAGAGGCGAAATTGGCGATAGGACAATCCTTAAGGCCGCTCTCGATTTCCGACTCGGAACGATAGTTGAGATGATCGTCGAAATTAGGGCCGCAATGTTCCCGCCAGCGATAAGTACTCAACTCGATGAATTGCGGGCCGCCTCCATTTCGAGCACGATTCACGGCCGCTTCGGCAATACTCAGCACCTCTTCCACGTCATTGCCATCACCGTGATACGCTGCCATACCGTGCGCTTCCGCTATACGATAAATCGGCCGGTCAGGCTGTCTTTCCGACATTCGCGTATAGACGGAAAACTCATTGTTCTCGCAAACAAAAAGAATCGGTAATTTATGCAAGGCGGCAAAGTTCAATGACTCATGAACAACGCCCTCTTCAAAGCAACCATCCCCGAAAAACACTACGCTGACCCGTTTTTCATCCTTTAAAGACGCTGCCCACGCCGAGCCAACCGCTAACGGTACCGTTCCACCCACTATCGGGGTAGCCCCCATGAAACCCACATCCAAATCAATAAGATGCATGGACCCGCCTCGGCCGCCGCAGCAACCGGTAGAGCGTCCATACAACTCAGCAATCAAAGCTCTCACATTGCCACCCTTGGCTATATAATGCCCATGCGCGCGATGGTTGCTAAAAACAACATCGTCCCGGGAAAGTACCGCCGATACGCCAACCGCAATGGCTTCCTGTCCGATACACAAATGCGTTGGACAACGCATTTCCTGCTCGGCGTAGCGCTCTGCAATAGCTTCTTCAATACGCCGAATTCGTAGCATTGACCGCAACAACGCAAGACGATCCCACTGCTGTTCGGTCAGTTTCAGCTCATCTTTCGACATAAAATAATCCTGGCAAACGGCACTGAATAAAACGCGAAGCATAAATTTTAGAGCGCATTGTTTTCAATCTTTCCCCAAATAACGAAACCAGGTCGTAGTCGCCTTATCGATAGTAGTCGCATCCCAAACCGGCGCATCGTTCCAGTTTTGGATGCTATCCAGCATATTTTGCACTCCTTGTTCAAATGCAACCTTGGGCGCCCAATCGAGCAATTTAGCAATTTTGCCGGTATCGGCAAAAGTACAATCGGGCTCTCCCGGACGTTTAGGAATATGCACAACGGGGCCACCCAGCAATTCGACCAAGCGGTTAACGCTGTAATGGTTTCCGCTACCGACATTAATAGCCTCGCCACTGACATCCGATTGCGCCGCCTTGATAAACGCCGCGGCAACATCGGTAACATAAGTAAAATCTCTGGTTTGGGTGCCGTCACCGACGACCGTAAAAGGACTGCCCTTCAGCTTCTGGGCCAGAAATACGCCAAAAACCGCGCCATAAGCTCCGGATGTTCGGGACCTGGGGCCGTACACATTAAAAAGTCTCAACGAAACCGCCGGCAATTTATAGGTTTTGGCCCAATGCAACACCAGTTCTTCGCCCATATACTTGGTCAGCGCGTAGGGATATTGAGGGTCAATCGGCGCCGTTTCAGGAGTGGGATAAACATCGGGTATACCGTAACTGGAAGACGATGCCGCATAGACCATACGCTTAACGCCTGAATCCAACGCGCACTGTAAAACATTCAGCGTACCGCTAACGTTGGTCTCAAAGTAGCTGTCGGGCTGTTCGATCGAGGGCACGATGTCCGCCAGGCCGGCCATATGAAACACCCAGTCGACGTTATCGAAGTAAGGCCTGATGGCATTACGATTACAAATGTCCGCTTGATGAAAAACAAGCTTGGGATGCGCTTCAAAGTTTTTAATATTTTCCTTACGTCCGCACGCCAAACTATCAATGATGACAACTTCATGTCCCGAAGCAAGCAACATTTCGGCAAGATGGCTTCCAATAAAGCCGCAACCGCCGGTAACAAGTGTTTTCATAACGAATAAATGATTTAAATAAAATTAACGTGAGGGATATTGTTTTCCGACATGGCATGAAGGTAACGGTTGACTTCATCCATGCGGCAATTGCGGCGACATTCCTTAATATCGAGTTCGTGACGAATAAATTCGAAACTTTGTTGGCGTTTTTCGCCCTCCCAGATGGCCTGAAAAGACTGTTCGTTGATATTGCCGTATTCAAAGCGTTTATCCAGCAAATAAGCGCTACAACCATAGACGGAGCCATCCGCCATGATGTAGCCCCATAAAAAAGGCGTGGCGTGGCATTTCTGATATCTGTCCGACTCAGTGTACTTCTTCATCGTATGTCCGCGAAACACCACGTTAAAGTCCTTGGTATTATACGACTCCATCTGCTTAGCCATTGCCAATTGCGGCGTATAGTCAATATTTTCGTATTGATGGGTTTCACTGAACAAATGTTGCGAATAGGGTTTAATGACCAAATAATCCAAACCGATCTCATCCCTGCATAACTCTGCCAGTTTCCCCATCTCATTTGAATTCTCGGGCAACAACAGAGATTGCGCACCCAAGACACAAGCGAGATTGTTTTCTCTCTTAGCAGCAACCGCCCGCTTTAAATTATCAATGACCTTTTGAAAATCTTTCTCTTTCGTCTGATGAATTTGCGCGTAGGTACCGGCGGTTCCAGCATTTATCGATACCTTGATCCATGAAACCAGCGGCAGGGCTTCATCGACAAATTGTTCGGTGATCACCGTGGCATTGGTTGTGAATGACACATCGATCCCTGCATCCTTGGTAGCCTTGACTATCTCATGAATACGCTTGTGTAACATAGGTTCGCCTTCGCCTGCGTACATTATGCTTTTAACCCCCAAGCGCCCCATTTCCTCTAACCGGCTTTTAAGAATTTCTACATCAAGCATGTTGGTTTTGTAACCGATATAGTCGACGGCACAGAACCGGCAGCGATGATTGCAAGCCCCGACCGGAGATATCTCAAGATAGATTGGGTAAACCGATTTAGCCTTATTCCAGTCGTCGCCCACATCCATTAACTGTGCGACCCGCTTGGGGTGGTAAATGAGTTTATGGCTATCAATTGAATATTTATCTTGCATCGTCGATCCTTATTTAACGTCTATTTGCTTGCGGCAAGGTCTTGATCACACAGCCACTGCATACATATATGGCCAACGATAAGCTGCAGATCTTCCGCGATTTGCATATCGTCAACCTCAAAATGAATTGGAAATTGCGCAATCTCCTTGCAGCGCCCCCCACTAAACCCCAGTATGGCGAAAGTTTTCATGCCTTTTTGATTAGCTACTTCAAGCGCCTTTACCACATTCGCTGAATTACCGCTACCGGAAAGCACTATCAGAATATCATCGGGGTTGCCTTTAATCCTGATCTGTTCAGCATATATGCTGTCGTACCCTAAATCATTACCAAGACAAGTCAAAACCGCAGCATTAGCGCTCAAAGCTTCTGCTCGCAAGCCACCTTCATTGTTTAAACCCGCGCCGTAGATAAAATCATTGGCGAGATGGATCGCATTACCCGCACTCCCACCATTGCCGCACAAATATATGCAACGACCGGACACCCAAGCCTCCAACAATGCGCTAGCAAGTACCTGAACATCTTGCATAGCCGCATGGCATAGCGAACGAGACAATTTATCGGTGTAATTTTTTATGTGTTGTTGCATATAAGTTCAATCCAAGGAAAACACTTAACTTCATGAATCGGTTAATCGAAAAGTTTCTGCACTTTTAGCCCGATCGCTTGTCCCGAATAACGTCAGGGTCATTAAGCTAATTATCTCCTGTTATGCCGGAGTTATACTGCATACATCATAACCGGCACCAATAACCTCGGACGGACATTCGTAAAAACATTGTTATCGAATGCATGTAGAATGGAAAAATTATTTGCGATAAACCCCAAAGAAACAACCCGACAACCACTAATAAACGCACCTAATTTCTTTCCGAATGAATAATCGGAACCCATGGAAAATGTTCCGATTATTCACTAATTCAGCGCTTGAGGATGCGATAGCTCCTAATGCCGCAAATGAAGCCGAACCCCCCTGGACCACGCAGGGGCAGTCAATAAGCGAAGTTACAAAGGCAGATGAAAATCACGCTGGTTTACGTAGATATTGAGGCCTGCTTCAGCGAAGAATAATAGCCGCAGCTAACCGGCGTACTATTAAGCATTCGGCATTAGCGAAAACCCTCATCATTAAGAAAATAGGGAGCAGCAAGCATTGATACAACCTTGTTGTCATCCATGCAAAGCTCCGCATATCGTTAAAACATCCAAGAAGCAAGACAATCCGCCGGACTGCGCATCACCATAACCCGTGAGGATACAAAACTGCATAAACTATGCCGCAACCTTAATCTGAGCATTATACCCAAAAGCACAAAGGATTTAAACGATGGTTTCGCATTGTTTGCAGCAGTTGTAATCAGGTCTGACCGTGACTAATGTTTAAAAAATATTGATCGGGCCTGATTAAAGTTATTTAGCACATACAGGAAAAACTAATAAACACCCAACGGTCGAATGATTTAAATATTTTTCCAACACAATCGGCGCCTCCCTCCCCAACACACTATTTTTTCAACACCCAAACATTCTCCAAAGTGGCGCTACGCTGCCTCTCCCGGCGGCCGTCGCTCTGTTCCCGGCCATCGATACTGGCCCTGATGTCGGCAGCCACTTTTCCGGCCAGATAGTAACTATGCTCGACGATGCCGTGCACTACCGGCGTGCAATCGATTTGATGCACTTTGTTGTGCAGCAAAGCGGGATGCGCGGCGCCGGCACCGCCCAAGCGCTCCGGATTACCCTTGCTATAGTCGGAGATCACCATCGCGGTATCCTGCCGGTTATGGTAAAGCGATACGCTACGGGCGATCTGGTCGATTTTTTCCAGCGGCTGGCCGGGTTCCAAGGCGTTGTCGTCCACATCGGGCGCGCATAAAAAGACGTGTTCGAAAATACGCGGCAAACTGTTGCCCGGGGTAAAGTCGGCGATTCTGGCCAGGGCGCTTTGCAACAGAAAATTCCCCATGGAATGGCACAACAGATGAATATCCTGCCCGCACAGCTGTGTACCGCCCTTTTTGGCCTTGTCGCGTAAATCGGCCAAAAAATCGCGTAACTTCAAAAATCCGCGCCCAACCGCCGCGCCGGAACCCGCGGCCTCGGAGCGATCCGATTTATAAGACACCCAAGGCAACGCCAAGCCATCGGAAGGCCAGCTGAATAGCACCACTTGCAGTTTTTGCGACTCGTCCCGGGTTGGAGCATTCCGCAGCATCAATTGCAAGGCCAGGGCCGAGCCCACCGCATCGTTCCAAGTCACATTAAAGCCATGGATATAAATCAGTACATCGCTGCTGTTTTGCATGTCCTGCATCAAGTCGGCAAACATGGCTTTGGAACCCAACTTGGTATTGGCCTGGGCTTGTTCGGCGATGTCCGCTTTGATGGACTCTTCATAGGCGACGATTTTGGCATTCTCCGCGCATTCCGCCAAGTAAGCGGCCAACTTTTCGCCATCGCCCGCGCCGCAATCCTTCAGCGGAGCATTCAGATATTTTTGCACCGTCTTGTCGTCCGCATTGACCGTTAATACGCCAAAGCGCAGGTTCTCCATGCCGTCGTCGCTAAACTTCTTCCCGTAACCTTCCGGCTGCCAACGCGAACCCTTATGTTTACGGTTTGTCGCATAATAGAGCTTATATTCGGACATAAAGCCTCCTTTTAGTTAATAATGGACCATACTTACGCGCGTGCGAAAAACGGATCGTTAAAGCGTAGACCGGAAATACGCGTTTCGCCCAATTCCAGCGCAATAACCCACATGACAGTAGAGGCCAGTTAAATCTCATATGGAATCCACAATCAACCTATTCCCGCATTTTCAACCCATCGTCAGCGTGGCCAACGGCAAAATCATCGGCTATGAAGCCCTAGCCAGACGGCTGGACGCCAATAACAAAATCGTCTCCGCGGGGCCGCTGTTTTCCTCGCCGGACCTGGACGAAAAACAACGCACCGAGCTGGACCGGCAAGTACGCTGGCAGGCCCTGCAAAAATTCGCCGAGCTGGACAGCAACACCTATTTGGCGATCAATATTTCCGCCGCCTGGATCAACAATCTCCGCCATCTGAATGCGCTGCCCACCTTAAAAATGCTGGAAGAACTCAATATCGACCGGCAGCGGATTATTATCGAAATCACCGAAGACCATGCCGACCTGAATAAATTGAAGGAAATCGTCAAACGTTACCGCAAGCAAGGCCTGCGGGTAGCGCTGGACGATTTCGGCGCCGGTTCGTCGCAATTACAGCGGGTCATGGCGATACACCCGGACATCATCAAAATCGACATGCGTTTATTCAAACAAGCCACCAAGGGCGGTATCGCCAGCGAAGTGGTACATCTGATGACCCGCCTGGGCAAGCGCACCGGCTGCCAAATCATTTGCGAAGGCGTGGAAACCGACGAGGAGTTTTTGTTCGGGCTCAGCTGCGGCGCGCAGTTTATGCAGGGTTATCTGTTTTCGCCCGCCCAAGCCGAATTCAAACCGCCGCAGCTTTACGAACAGCACATTATTTCGCTGCGTAACAAATTCCTGAAAAACACCGTGGCGAAATTACAAGTTAAAGTCGCCGCCATCAACACCACCAAGGATTTGATTTACCGCTTATCGCAGGTGTTACAGGGCGACTTTAACCTGAACGAACTGGCCAGCTGGAATTTCGCCCAAAGCAATGTGATTCGTTTTTATCTGTGCGACAACCAAGGCAACCAGCTGTCGCCGGATTTCAGTTTTTTGGAAAACCGATGGTTTACCGACCCGCGCAAGATAGGTTTCAATTGGTCCTGGCGGCCTTACTTTTTTCAATTGCTAGCCCTGGAAGCCGCCGGAGACAGCCACCGTATCGTCACCTCGGAACGCTACCGCGACTTCGGCAGCGACTTTTTATGTAAAACCCTGTCCCTGCGTCTGGATCCGGATCGCATTTTGCTGGTGGATATCATTGCCAACGAATAGCGTACCGGGCTATCCTAGCCGGGACAGAATTACAACCGGCAAGGCGAGCATCCACCCCCTTCTCGACGCGAATCTGGCTGCGAAAGGTATATATCAACAGCGACTGCGTTACATCGTATCAACAGACTGTCGTATGCAGGGTTTACCATCTTCCAACCCTTTTTAAAGAACCGGCCAACCAAATGTCATGGCGATCTTCGACGAAGAAAATAACCGCTTAACCATCAAACTGGTGTACTACGGTCCCGCGCAGAGCGGCAAAACCACCAACCTGATGCGTTTGCACGATATTTTGCGCCCCGATCTGAAGGGCGACATCATGCTGATGGAAACCGCCAACGATCGCACCCTGTTCTTCGACTTACTGCCGCTGGGTTTTAAAGCCCCTTCCGGCCTGCTGATTAAATTCAAGCTATACACGGTACCCGGCCAGGTGGTGCATGACAGCACCCGCAAAGCCGTGCTGTCGCGGGCCGACGGCGTGGTGTTCGTCGCCGACTCGCAGCGCACCCAAAGCACCAATAACGGCGAAGCCTTTGCCAATCTGGAAGACAATGCCGCCCGGGTCGGCATCGATTTCGACCGCCTGCCGTTAGTCGTGCAATTCAATAAGCGCGACTTGAGCGACATTCTGACCGAAGCGGAAGTGCTGCAACGCTGGCAAGCGGCACCCTGGCCGGTGCTGTTCAGCTCGGCCTTGACTGGCGAGGGCGTGGTGGAAACCTTCCACGCCTTGTTAAACCGGGTTTACGACGGCCTGGACCCGGAGTTCGAATTTCAAAACCGGCACCTCTTATCCCGCGAGGCCTTTGCCGCTCAGGCCAGCGGACAAATCGACCGGCAGGCATACTGATGGATACAGACACCGGCCACGATTTCGAGCGCGACCTGAACCTACAGGACTTGTTGCTAGGCATCGACAAACAACGCTTGGCGACCGCGTTACAAACGCTGCTCGGCGCGCCGATCGCTATTTTCGACCCGCGCGGCGCATGCCTGCTGGGCGCATCCGAGCCAACGAACGACATGCCCGGCCTCCCCCTATACGGCGAATTGGAGCCCATCGGCACCATTGCCGCCGCCGTCCCGCAAGATCGGTTAAAGGCCGCCGCCGACCTGCTCAAGCTATTGCTGCACACCAATGCCCGCTATCTAATGGCTTCGGATTTGCATCTGCAAACCCAACAGGACGATTTCGACGAATTGCAGCGCCGGCATAACGCCCTAGAACAATCCGAACAGCGCTATAAAGCGCTGGCGGAAAACCTGGAGCTGCGCGTCAAGCAACAAGTCCAAACCATCGAACAGACCCAACTCAAACTCTACGAAGCCGAAAAACTTGCATCCGTCGGCCGCCTGGCGGCCGGCATAGCGCACGAAATCAACAACCCCATCGGCTTTATCCGCAGCAATTTAACGACGGCCACATCTTATTTGGCGTCGCTGGACAAAATCGGCGCGCTGTTGCCGACCTGCCAGGATATAGCCGCCTTAAAAACCGCCTGGCAACGGGAGGACATGGATTTTATCCGGCAGGACATGCGGGACATCCTGGCCGAAAGCATCAGCGGCACCGAGCGGATCGCGGCCATCGTCAAAGACCTTAAAGGCTTTTCCCGCGTCGACGAAATCGAATGGGAAGAAGCCGACCTTAATGTGCTGATCCGGCAAGTCTGCAATGTGGCCGCCGCCGAATTGCGCGGCAAGGCCGAATTGCAGTTGGATTTGGGCGCATTGCCGCTGCTGCACTGCCATCCCGGCGAACTGGGACAGGTATTTTTAAGCATTTTGCTGAATGCGGCGGACGCCATGGGCGCTCAGGGCAGCATTCGATGGCGCACCGCCTTTCAAGACAATCGAATCGTTATCGAGGTGCGGGATACCGGCCGCGGCATTGCGGAGGCCGACATGCCGCATATTTTCGACCCGTTTTTTACCACCAAGGAAGTGGGCAAAGGCATGGGGCTGGGGTTGAGCGTGTCGCGCAATATCGTCCAGGCCCATGGCGGCGAACTGACCATCGCAAGCCGGCCCAATACCGGCACGCGAGTAACGATCAGCCTGCCTGTCAAACCCGGCTCATAAATCATGTCGAAATATAGCTCACTGTTTACCGGCGGAAATGCGGATAGCGAAGCAACGGGCAAGCACAATTACCGCCTGCTGTTCGTCGACGACGAACCCAATGTGCTGAGTTCCTTACGGCGGATATTCCGGCGCGAGAACTACCACATCGACACCGCCATGTCGGGCCAGGAGGCCTTGCAGTTACTCAAGGACAACGACTATCAGCTGATCATCACCGACCACAAAATGCCGCACATGAACGGCGCGGAATTGTTAAAGCGCATCAAAGCGCTGCATCCGGACACCATTCGCATCATGCTGACCGGCCACGCCGACACCGGCGCGGTATTGGGCGCCATCAACGAAGGCGCGGTGTATAAATTTATTTTAAAACCCTGGAACGACGACGATTTGCGCATCACGGTCGGTCTGGCGCTGGAACAATACGACCTGATCGCCAAAAACAAAAAACTCAAGATCGAAAACCAGGAAAAAACCAAGGAGATCGGCAAACTTAGAAAGTCGGTCGGCTCCGACGGCGGCCAAATCGCCATTCTACTGAACAAGAAAAACCTGTTGAGCAACGCCCAACTGCAGGAATTATTCAAGCTCAAGCAAAATGCCAACGATTCGGTGCTGAAACTGATTCTGCATCGGCAATGGGTAGACGAGGCCGTGATCCGCGACATCCTGCGCAAGGATTTACTGGTGGAAGAAATTGCCTTGGCCGAATTTCAAGTCGAGCCGGAAGTGCATAATCTGATCCCGCATTCGATTTGCCGGCAACACGCGGTCTTGCCGTTAAAAATCGAAAACGGCCAATTGCTGATTGCGGTGGCCGACCCGGTCAATCTGGATTTACAGGCGGAGCTGAGCTTCATGAGCGGCCTGCCGTTGAAAGTCGTGATGGCCAATGTCGCCGAGATCGAACGCAAAGTGGAGGACATTTACGGCGGCACGCAATCGTTTAACGACTTTAATGCCATTATGGCCACCGAAGACCCCTTCGAAAGCATACAAGTCGTCATCGAGGAAGAAGACAGCCAACTATCGCTGGGACAACTGTTAAAGCAAACCGAAGAGCCGCCGGCCATCCGTTTGGTCAACGCCGTCATCCTGGAAGCCATCCGCCTGGGCGCCAGCGATATACACATTCAACCCCGCGCCAAAAGCATTGCCGTACGCTACCGGATAGACGGCATTTTGGAAGATAAAATCTATATCCCGCATCATTTCCACGGCCCCTTGGTATCGCGCATCAAAGTCATGGCCGAAATGGACATCGCCGAACGCCGGCGCCCGCAAGACGGCCGGGTGACCGTTAAAACCCCCAACCGTATCATAGACCTGCGTATCTCGACGCTGCCGGTGTTAAACGGCGAAAAGGTGGTGATGCGGATTTTGGATCAAAACGCCTCCATCCATCCCATCGACCAATTGGGTTTTTCGAGCGGCGATTTAGTTAAACTGGAGCGCCTGATCGCTAAGCCCCAAGGCATCATTTTGGCCACCGGCCCCACCGGCAGCGGCAAAACCTCGACTCTGTATTCCCTGTTGCAGCACTCCGCCACCCCCACCAAAAATTTCGTCACCCTGGAAGAACCGGTCGAATACTACCTGGACAGTGCCGGCCAGGTTAACATCAAAGGCAAAATCGACTTGACCTTCCCGGTAGTATTGCGCGCCATTCTCAGGCAAGATCCCGACGTGATTCTATTGGGGGAAATACGCGACCTGGAGACCGCCGAAGTCGCTTTCCAGGCAGCCTTGACCGGCCACCTGGTGTTCTCCACCCTGCATACCAACTCGGCCATCGCCACCATCGCCCGCTTGTTCGATCTGGGCCTGAAACCCTACATCCTGGCCAGCAGCCTGGAAGGCATTATCTCTCAAAGACTGGTTCGAAAAATCTGCCCGCATTGCCGCGCACCGGATCAGGTCGATCCCACCTTACTGGAACAATTGGGGCCGCTATTCCGCAACCTCGACCGGCCGCTCTTCAAGGGCCAAGGCTGCGACCACTGCGCCTCCAGCGGTTATCGCGGCCGGATTTGCCTGATCGAGCTGTTAATTCCCAACGAAGAACTGCGCGACATGATCGCCAGACAGGCCGGCCATCTGGAATTTAAAAACGCCGCCATTAAAAACGGCTATAAAACCATCGTGCAGGACGCGCTCGGCAAAGTGCTGGAAGGCCTGACCACCTGCGAGGAAGTGCTGCGCGTGCTGGGCCCGCAAGAAGTATAATCCGCTTACCGCCGCCCCGTTCGGCGCGGCGGCCATGCTATGCTATCCGCCCGACACAACCCTGATCTTGGAGCTTTTATGCAGTACTGGCTGATGAAATCCGAACCCGAGGCCTTCGGTATCGACGACCTGGCCGGGCGACCCGAACAAACCGAACCCTGGGACGGCGTGCGTAATTACCAGGCCCGCAACATGATGCGCGACGAGATGAAAGTCGGCGACCCAGTGTTCTTTTACCATTCCAATTGCGACCTGCCGGGCATCGTCGGCATCGCCGAAGTCGCCCGGGCAAGCTATCCGGACTTCACCGCCTTCGATCCGGACGACAAACACTTCGATCCGAAAAGCAACCCGGACAAACCCACCTGGTTTATGGTCGACGTCAAATTCGTCCGCAAGCTGCAACGCACCATCAGCCTGCAAGAGCTGAAACAACAGCCGGAGCTGGCCGATCTGGCCTTGGTAAGGCGCGGCAACCGCTTGTCCATCATGCCGGTCAGCCGGCAACAGTGGGATTTTATCCTGGGGCTGGAATAAGCCGATTAGCGCGAAAACTTTTCGGCGAGGCGCTGTTCCACGCCGACCGCGGACTCCGGCTTATGAAACCAATAACCCTGGTAATAATCGCAGCCGTTTTCCCGCAAAAAGGTCAATTGCTGCTCGGTCTCCACGCCCTCCGCCAAGACGTCCAGCTTTAAAATGCGCGACATGGCGATAATGGTAGCGGTAATTTCCCGGTCATTCAGGTCGTCGTACAGGCCGCGCACAAAGCTTTGATCAATTTTCAGCTTATCGATCGGAAAACGCTTCAAATACGCCAACGAGGAATAGCCGGTGCCGAAATCGTCTATCGAAAGCCTGACGCCGAGTTGTTTCAAAGCATTGAGCGTGACAATGGTTTGATTGGCGTCGTCCATCAACATACCTTCGGTCAGCTCCAGCTCCAGACGCTCGGCCGGGAAACCGCTGTCCGCCAATGCCCGCCGCACCAATTCCACCACATCGACCGACTGAAACTGCCGCACCGACAAATTCACCGCCATTATCATGAGCGGCAAGCCGGCATCGATCCAGGCCTTTCCCTGTTGACAGGCTGTCCGCAACACCCATTCGCCCAGCGGCACGATAAGACCGGTTTCCTCGGCAATGGGGATGAATTTCCCGGGCGCCACCATGGCTTCCCCCGGCGGCTGCCAGCGCACCAGCGCTTCGACGCCAATCGCCGCCTCGTTACGGGCATCGATCAACATTTGATAATGCAGCACAAACTCATTCTCCGTCAGCGCCCGCCGCAAACGGGTTTCCAGATCGAGCCGTTCGCTGGCGGCGCTACTCAGCGCCTGAGTATGAAAGCGATAGGTATTACGCCCCTCCTGTTTGGCCAGATACATGGCCATGTCGGCATGCTGAATCAATTCGGTGACATCGCCGGCATCGTCCGGATACAGGCTGATACCGATGCTGACGCCGAGATAAATCTCTTGTCCGCCGTACAAATGAAACGGCGGCAGCAACAAGTCGATCATGGATTGCGCCACCGTGGCGGCCGCTTCGGGCGTCTCGATATGTTCCAGCACCAGCAAAAATTCATCGCCGCCCAGGCGGGCCAAGGTATCCTCGTCGCGCAAGCGCTTGCTCAACCGCCCGGCCAACAACCCCAATAACTCATCCCCGCTCGGATGCCCCAAACTATCGTTGACCGTCTTGAACCTGTCCAAGTCCAGATATAGCACCCCTACCCTATGCCCATGCCGTTCGGCATGCTCAAGCGCATGCCGCAGACGCGATTGCACCAGCAGGCGATTGGGCAAATCGGTCAACGGATCGAAATGCGCCAACCGCTCCAGCCGGGCCTCGGACTCCTTGATTTGCGAGATGTCGCTAAACACGCCGACATATTGCCGTGGCGCCCCCTGTTCGTCATAGACGGTATTGATCGTCAACCACTGCGGGTAAAACTCGCCGTTTTTACGCCGGTTCCAGATTTCGCCCTGCCAATGTCCCGTGGCGGACAGTCTGTCCCATAACGCCCGGTAAAACGCCTTATCATGGCGGCCCGAGCCGATGAACTTGGGATTTTTACCTAACGACTCGGCTTCGCCATAGCCGGTAATGTCCGTATAGGCCCGGTTGATGGCGACGATGCGCGGTTTCAGATCGGTAATCAAAATACCTTCCCGGGTCGCGTCGAACACCGCCGCCGCCTGGCGTAATGTATCGGCGGCGCGTACCTTTTGCACCGCCAACGCCGTAATCCGGGTGAATTCGTCTATCAATTCCATCTGGCCGGGGGAAGGCTCGCGTTTGCTATCGTGGTAAATCCCGAACGTGCCCAAGACCCGCCCCGCCTCGTCCTTGAAAGGCACCGACCAACAGGCGCCAAACCCCGCCCGCCGCGCCAAATCCAGATAGTCTGCCCAATAAGGGTGCTGCTCGATATCGGCAACGATAACCGGTTCGCCCAGTTTGGCGGCCGTTCCGCAAGAACCGCGGCCTATTTCGGGCTCCAACTGTTCCACGGCCCGGTTGTAGAAGTCCGGCAGACTCGGCGCGGCGCCCTGGGTCAGCCGGCCGGTCAGCGCGTCGATCAGCAAAATGGAAACCCGCATGTCCGGGTAAATGGCCTCGACGCGGCGGGCGATGTCGTCCAAAATCACCGGCAAAGCCTGATTGGCGACAATTCTGTCCAGCGCCGATTGGCGGGCGAACCGAAGGGCCTCCGTGCGCTTTTGCTCGCTGATATCCAGCCAGGCGCCGACAATTTCAAACGGCCGGCCGCCGCTGTCGCGGATCAGCCTCAGTTCGTCTCTAACCCATACCCAATGGCCATCCGCATGGCTAAACCGGTATTCGTGCAGCAAATGATCGTCCGCCATCAGCATGGGTTGGGCGTCCATCACCCGCTGTCTATCCTCGGGATGCACATGCGCCTGCCACCAACCCGGCCGCATGGCTTCTTCAGTGGTATAGCCCAGCTGGCGCGGGATATTGTCGCTGACCCAGGTCGTCAGCCAGCTTTGTTTGGAAAAGCGCAGATTATATAGAATGCTCGGACTGGCCGCCAAAACCCGCGACAAGCGTTTGGCGGTCTGCTTCAGCACCACCCGCTCGCGGTTCAACTCGACTTGATGCGCCACTTTTTCCAGCGTCGCCGGCAATTCGTAAAGATAGCCCTCGTGTTTGGCCAGATAATCGTCCACGCCCAAATGCAAGGCGCGCGCGGCCACATCTTCGCTACCTTGCCCGGACACCAGCACGATGGCCACATCCAAACCGCGCTCCTCGCGCAGGATTTTAGTCAACTCCAGGCCGTCCATGCCCGGCAGGCGGTAATCGGCCAGGATGACGTCGAAATTAAGCCCTGCATCGCCGGTGCCGCCGATCAGTTGCAGCGCCTCCGGGGCAGTCGCCGCCCTAGTCAGGCGAATGTGCGGGGCGTGATGCGACAAATGCCGGCGGGTCAAGTCGGCATCGAAAGCATTATGCTCGACTTGCAAGACCCTGAGTATGCGGCGGTTACGGTCGGCATGCTGCCGAAAACGCGTTTCGGCCAAAGCCAGCGCGGCGGGCAAATTATTTAGATAGCCGTCCCGCTTGACCAGATAGTCGTCGGCGCCGGCCTTAAGGGCCGCAATGGCCGCGTCCTGGTCTCCGGAACCGGTCAGGATGACGACAGCCACGGGCAATTGCCGTTCGCGCACGCACGTCAATGCGTCCAGCCCGCTACCGTCCGGGAGCGTCAAATCGGACAACAGCAAATCGTAATGTTTAGGCCCGGCCAGCTTGCTCAAACCTTCCGCCAAGCTGGCGGCAATGTCCAACTCTATTCCGGGGGCCGTTTTAACGAGTGCCCGCCGGGTGAGGTCCGCATCAGCGGCGGAATCTTCGATATACAATACTTTCATTCCGGACAAATCAGCCCCTATCGACGCGCGGGTACCGGCAACGGTTGCGGAGGCATGACATACCATGGAAGCTACCGATACGGTTACAGGCGGGGTTTTTCATTTAACACACACCAATACAATTCGATCTGTTGGGCGACATCCATGAATTTATCGAACTCTACCGGCTTGACGATGTAGGAATTGGCCCCTAACTCGTACGCTGTTGTAACATCCTTGTCTTCCTTGGAAGTGGTCAATATCACCACCGGTATGCAGCGCAGCAGCGGATGGGCTTTTAATGCGCGCAAAACGCTCAGCCCGTCCACGCGCGGCATTTTCAAATCCAACAGGATAACGGCCGGCCTCTCCTCGCCGGCTTCCCAGCGCGGCACCCAGGCCAACGCTTCCTCGCCGTCGCGCGCCACCAATACTTCATTGGCCAGTTTACGGCGCTTGAATGCCCTTAAGGTTAAATCGACATCGACGGGGTTATCTTCGACCAGCAGAATAGGCGGATAGGCAGTCATATTGCGGGACCTTGTTAAAAAATGGGATATTTATCGCTTACTGTATCTAACCGAGGTTACGAAATCATTTATCCGGCTTGGCTACCGGCAATTGCACATAAAAGCGGGCGCCCTGCCCCGGCACGCTTTCCGCCCAAACATCGCCCCCCATCCGTTGCACGGCTTTTTTGACCAAGGCCAGCCCGATACCGGTACCGGGATAATCCTCCAGCCGATGCAGCCTTTGAAAAATCTCGAATATCCGCTCATGGTACAGCATATCGAACCCTATGCCATTGTCGGCAATTCGCACCACCACGCGATCCTCCTCCAGCCGGAAACCGATGTCAATCCGCGGCCGCTCGGCCTTGGCGCTGAACTTGAGCGCGTTTTCCAGCAAATTGCGCATCACCAGGCTCAAACCGTTGGCATCCGCCCGCACTCGGACGGACGGCAAATCGGTGACGATTTCCGCGCCGCTGGCGGCGATAGCATCGGCTTTTTCCTTTATGGCTTGATCGACCAAAACGGCCAAGTCCAGCGTCAGGCTATCCAACTTACGCCGCTCCATCCTGGAATAGGCCAATAGGTCGTCGATCAGCTCGCCCATCCGTTCCACGCCGGTGCGGATATTGGCAATGAAAAAACGGCCGTCGTCGTCCAAGGCTTGACCGTAATCTTCCCTGAGCAACTGGCTGTAACCTTCTATGCCCCGCAACGGCGCTTTCAAATCGTGTGAAACGGAATAGACGAAACTTTCCAGCGACTGGTTGAGCGCTTCAAGCTCGGCGGTCCGCTCGGCCACCCGGACTTCCAAATTCGCATTGATGGCGCGCAAATTCTCTTCCGCTTGGCGCAATAATGTGATGTCGCGAGCGATGGCAAGTATACCAATAACCTGCCCATCCGCATCGGAAACCGGCGTTTTCACGGTTTGGAATAAGCCGCGATAACCGTCCCCGGCGAACGTCAGCCATTCCTCATTGATAACCGGCGCGGCGGCTTCGAGCGCGAGACGGTCGTTGCCGCGGAAAAAATCGGCCTGTTCGGTATCGAAAATATCGTAATCGGTATGGCCGATAATATCGGCCTCTTTCATGCCGACCAACCGTTCCAAGGCCGGATTGCATAATAAATAAACGCCGCTCAAATCCTTAAGGCAAATCAAATCCGGAATCGTGCCGATCAAGGCGCGCATGCGAGCTTCGCTGTTGCGCAACGCCTGTTTGGCCGCAAGCCGCGCGGTAATGTCCTCGGAGAATATGACGATACCGCCAACTTCGCCCCCGTCCAGATACCAAGGCCGCACTTCCCAGCGCAGCCATTGCTCCCGGCCGTCTTCCCTGACGAAGCGGTCTTCGTCGGCGCGGACGATTTCGCCCGCCATGCCGCGCCGGTGGATGGCTTTCCAGCTTTCGCCGATGTCGGGGAATACATCGTAATGGCACAGTCCGAATAGTTCGCGGTCGCCCAACCGGTAGTCGTCCAGCCAGCGGCGGCTAAAGGCCAAATACCGCATGCCGCGGTCGAACATCGCCAACGAAGCCGGGGCATAATCGATAAACAGCTTAATCCGCGACTCGCTCTCCTTCAACGCGGCCAAGGCGGCTTCGGCGCGCAAACGCGCGGCGTTGGCATCCTGCATCTGGTTAAGAATGGCCAGCCTGGCCCTGGCTTGCTGAAGGTTGGAATGGGCCTGCACCGCCGCCAAAGCCTGTTCCGCCCGTTTGCGTTCGGTCAAATCGATTACAAAGGCAACCCGGTTGAGCGGGCGCTGTTGCGGGTCTCGAAGCACCGAAACATCGATTAACACCGGGAAACGGCTGCCGTCCTTGCGGACATGTTCGGTTTCGAATACCACATGCGGTTTTTCGGTTAAGGTTTGCAGCAGGTGCCGAATATCGTCCTGGCGCTCCGGGGGAAAAAGCCGGGCGACAGGCAGGCCTGTCATTTCAGCGCAACCGTATCCCCGCTGTTGGGCAAAGGCGGGATTGACCGCACTGACGGTATTGTTCCGCGCATCGGAAATGACGAGACCCACTTGCGCCCGTTCGAACGATTCCGTCCATAATCTAAGCCGCTGTTCGGCCCTGTGGGACTCGGTGATATCCAAAAAGGTAAACAACACGCCGTCGAGCAAGGAAATGCTATAAATCCGCACCAGCCTTTCGGAACCGTCCTTACAGGTGACGCGGTACTCCCTACCCTGCGCGTTAACCGCGTTATTGGCCGGCCTTCTCAGCGCGACGCCCCAGTCCGCTTTCACTTGTTCGCGATACGCGGGATCCGGATAAGCCCGAGGCCACCAGTCCGCCAAACAGTTCAGTTCGGCGCGGGAATAACCGAATAAGGATTCGAAACGGGCGTTTTGGGCCGGAATCCCCCCTGCTCTGTCCACTAAAGCCATGGCGACCGGCGCATCCTGAAACAAGCGCCGGAATTGCGCTTCGCTGGCACCCAGTTCCAGCGAGGTTTCTTCCAGCTGCCGCCTGCGCCCTACCTCCTGCAGACGGGCCAAGTGCATGGCTTCGCCGATTAAACTGACCGTGAGGCCGTTAACGATCAGCAGACACCAATGAAAAACGTTAAACACGTTTCCGATCGCAAAATAACCCGCCGGCTGCATGTTGTAAGCGGTGACCCCGGCGGCCGCGAAAGTGGCCGTCAAGCCGGGACCCAACCCGCCCAGCAGCGCGGACAGAATCACCGGTAACATAAACAGGACCAGCAGGGGGGCATGGTCGAAGACGCCCGTGATCCGGACATAGATTATCTGCACCGTGACGATTAATATCAGTGCCAGCGCATACGCCAGCCAACCCGGCAAACGCTGGCCGGCCAGAATATGGGACAAGGAAAAATAGCCGGCTTTTTCCTCGCCGGCGGCAGGCACCCCCTGCAAGACAAAGTAAAACCCTAAACCGCTCACCAGCACGAAAAATACCCCCTTGGCGGAGGATAACCAAACCACGTCGGTCAAATCCATGATGGCGGCCAGCCATTGATCGGAAAGAAATATCCAGGCCAGCGCCAGACAGACATAGGCCAGGCAGGCCAGTACGATATAACGCTGACGGCTATCGAAGCTCACGCGCTTTTCCCGCCCGCGGGCGGCATGAGCGCATCGCCGGCAAAGCTTACGTCGTAAGGCGGCGGTTGCCCCAATTGAGCGGATAAGGCGTTGATTTGCCGTTTTAAATCGATCATCGCCAACTCCCGCTCGGTGGAGGCTACATTAAAGCACTCCAGCTCCTCGTTGCGTTGCTGCAAAATCAATTCCCCCCGTTTTCGTTCGGTAATATCGACGATCACCATGACCCTGCAGGCTTGATCGGCGTAAATCAAACCGTGGGAATGGGCCACGACATCCATGAATTCTCCATTCCGTTTCCGGTGGTGCCATTCTCCGGCAAGGGCATGATCGTGCCACTCTTCCGCCAAGCCCATGACGGCCGCTTTTTCGGATTCCGGGTATAAATCGGGCAGTTCCAGAGACAGCGCTTGCTCCCGGCTATAACCGTAGTGTTCCTGAAAAGCTTGGTTAACCGACAGCAACCGCAAGCCTGCCCGCGCAAAAATCAACATCGGCGCCGGGTTATGTTCGAATAAATGGCGGTAATAGGCCTCGCTGGCGGCAAGCCGCTGGTTCAGCTGCTTTTGCTCGGTAATATCCAGGCAGGAACCGATATAGCCCAGAAAGTATCCATCGGCATCGTAACGCGGCATGCCGTGATTGAGCAGCCAACGGTAGCGGCCGTCACGGCGGCGCAAGCGCCATTCGACGGCAAACGGCTGGCGCCGTTCGAACGCACCGGCATACGCCGTCCAAAAGCGTTCGACATCGTCGGGGTGGATATTCTCCAACCAGCCGATGCCCCGTTCTTGTTCCATGCCGCGCCCGGTAAAATCCAGCCAGCGCTGATTGAACCATTTGCATTCCTTATCCGGCCGGGATGACCAAAACAACACCGGCGAAGCATTGGCGATGGTCTCCAATTTACGCAGGAGCTGGCGCAATTCCGCCTGATACCGTTGTTGATTGACGGCCAGATTATCCAACGCCGCGCCTATGGCCGCCAACTCGTCGCCGCCCTCCATTTGGGTGCGCAACTCGAAATCGCCCTTGCCCATGGCGATGGCGATGGCGGTAAGATGCGCCGCGCGGCGAAACCATAAAAAATGCAATAAACCGCCCAGCAGTATCGTCAACACAACAATCACACCGGCTTGGCGAATTAAATGCCGGCCTCCCAACACCGACTGCTCGGCCAGGGCGGGCCGCAAATCCAGCCGCACCAACAACAGCAAATTCGGCCGAACGCCAACCGCGCCCAGCAAGGCTTGTTCGCCTTGAATGGAATAAATGCGTATCTCCGGATGCCACGCCGTTTTTTCAGCCTGAAGGGTATTGCGCAAGCCTTCGGATTGTTTAGCCAGGACCGTTGCCATCGATTGCCCAAGCTCGGCCTCCGATAAGGCGGCCACAACGCGCCCGGCTTCGTCGATTAACCAGGCATGCGCGATCCCGCTCAGTAACGGCAAACCCGCCACCAGCCGGCGCACCTGCGCTACATTATTCAGCTCCCATTCCCGCTCCAGCCGGGTCCGTTCGATACCTAAATGCTCCCGCAGGCGTTTTTGCTCGCTAAACCGAATCGCTTCCGCGTATTGTTTGACCTGTAACCGATAGTTGACGCCAATCGCCAGCAACGCCGCGGCGGCAAACAGCATGGGCACTAAAAACCTTGCCGATACGGCAAACAATGCTTTCCAGCTCATGGCTGCTCCAATAGCGGCCGGGCGGCCCGGTTACCCCAAAACGCACACCCAAACAAGGTATCGGCGCCGACGCGCAAGGGCGGCTGGGACCCGCTACATCCCATCGTCAGTACACACCGCAAAATAGGCCGATACCGAACTGCCATACGCAATAGACCGCCGTAATACTTTAAGTAAAGATGACGCACGCACCGCTAAAACGCGATATGAATAATCCTCGTTAAAATTTTCCGGCCTCCCGTTCGAACAGCCGGTGGAAAAATTTTAAAAGGCAGGCCCCATTAAGGAGGCTCCGATTAAGTCCTTCGACAGGCTCGGGACTAACGGCAAGTTGTTGATTCCGTTCGCGCTCGACTGCAAGAATGCTGAGTTAGAGCAACGCAGTCGCGGTTACCGGGAGCTTGTCGAACCATGAGCGGAATCGGCTTATTCGGAGCTTGCAAACGTCATCCCCCGCTACGTTCGCAGTTTATCCAGCCGGAACCGGAAAGGCACGTAGAATTTCATTACGTTTATTGGGTTTGCTACCTTCATCGCAAACGCATTGGCGGACGCTTTGCAAAAACGCCCGCCAGCCCATTTATTCGGCGCTACCGCCGGCAAACAAACGATAGGCGGGATTGCCGGTTTCCTGCTGAAACGCCAAGCCCAAGCCATGTAGACATTGTTCGAAAGCCGCGCATTCCGCGGCAGCCATTTGCAAGCCGATCAACACTTTACCGAACGCGGCGCCGTGGTTGCGGTAATGAAACAAACTGATATTCCATTGGCTGCCCAGCGACAGCAAAAATTTCAGCAATGCGCCGGGCCGTTCCGGAAACTCCACGCTATAGACGCTTTCGTTCAACTCGCTGGGGCCATGCCCCCCCACCATATGGCGGATATGGTCCTTGGCCAGTTCGTTGACGGTCATATCCGTTACCAAAAAGCCGTCTTCCTCCAGATGCGCGATCAATTGCTCGCGGTCGCCTTCCAGACCGCTACTGCTGATGCCGACAAACACCTGCGCCAGCCGCCGGTCGAAATAACGGTAATTGAATTCGGTAATGCTGCGTTTGCCGATTTTTTTGCAGAATTTCAAAAAACTGCCGGGCTGCTCCGGTATCGCCACCGCCAGCAATATTTCCCGATGTTCGCCCACCAAGGTACGCTCCGCCACATAACGCAAGCGGTCGAAATTGATATTGGCGCCGCTGTCTATCGCTACCAAGGTTTGTTGACGCAAACCGGATTGTTCGACATATTTTTTCAAGCCGGCCACCGCCAGCGCGCCGGCCGGTTCCGCCACCGAGCGGGTATCGTCGAAAATGTCCTTGATGGCGGCGCAAATCTCGTCGGTGCTGACGGTAATCACTGCATCCACATGTTGCCGGGCGATGCGGAAGGGCTCGGCGCCGATTTGTTTTACCGCCACGCCGTCGGCGAACAAGCCGACTTGCGGTAGCACCACCCGCCGGCCGGCTTTCAAGGCTTGATTCAAACAATCGGCATCGTCGGGTTCCACGGCAATAATCTTGATCTCCGGGCGGACGAATTTCACATAGGCGGCAATCCCGGCCACCAGGCCGCCGCCGCCCACCGGCACGAAAATGGCGTGAATATCGCCGTTGTGCTGGCGCAGGATTTCCATCCCCACCGTGCCCTGGCCGGCAATCACCTCCGGGTCGTCGTAAGGGTGAATAAACACCAGCCCCTTCTCGCCGGCCAACTCCTGGGCGTGGCTGCAAGCATCGTCGTAAGAATCGCCGTGCAGGACGATTTTGGCGCCGCGGGCCTTGACGGATTTGACTTTGATTTCCGGAGTGGTTTTCGGCATTACGATCAAGGCCTTGATGCCGAGTTTTTTCGCCGCCAATGCCACGCCCTGGGCATGGTTGCCGGCCGATGCGGCGATCACGCCCCGCTCGGCCTGCTCCGGAGTCAGCGCGGCCATTTTGTTATAGGCCCCGCGCAATTTGAAGGAAAATACCGGCTGTAAATCCTCCCGCTTCAAATAAACCCGGTTTTCCAACCGGTCGGACAAGCCGGAGGCAAAATCCAGCGGCGTTTCCTCCGCCACGTCGTACACCTTGGCGCGTAATATTTTTTCGATATATTGATGCATTCTGATCCTCGGCACCGGCTACAGCCATTGCCCCGTGTAGCCTGAACGGTATAGTCCCCACATCCCCGCCGGCGTAAAAACTGCTGAGAGATTGGCGTTAATCGGTTATTATCCCACACCCACGCGGCAACATCGCCGCGGCCGATTTTCACACCACCTCTCATCAGGAATAACAACAATGACCCAAGATGAATTAAAAAAACAAGTAGCGGCGGCGGCTCTGCAATACCTGAAAAACGTACCTGTGATCGGCATGGGTACCGGCTCCACCGTCACCCATTTGATCAACCAACTGGCCGACTGCGATTTTAAACACGACATCGAAGCGGCGGTTTCCAGCTCCATCAAAACCACCGAGCATCTGCAATCCATCGGCATCAAGGTTTTGGAATTAAACCAAAGCGGCGATTTGGAAGTGTATGTGGACGGTGCCGACGAAGTCACTCCGCACCGAAAAATGCTGAAAGGCGGCGGCGGCGCCTTGACCCGCGAGAAAATCATCGCCGGCGCCAGCAAAAAATTCGTCTGCATCGTCGACGAAAGCAAATGCGTGGACGTAATGGGCAAATTTCCGTTGCCTGTCGAAGTGCTGCCCTTGTCGCGCAGCTTCGTGGCCAGACAATTGGCCAAACTGGGCGGCACCCCTGAACTGCGCATGAACAAGGACACCGGCCAACCGTACATCACCGATAACGGCTGCGAAATTCTGGACGTCTACAATCTGAGCATTGTCGACCCGGTCGGTATGGAACAAGCCATCAATAATATCCCCGGCGTCATCACCAACGGCCTGTTTGCAATGCGCGACGCCGATGTCGTATTGGTGGGCAAAGGTTCGGAAGTGATTACTTACTGATCGACCAGGCGTCCGAACAAAAAACCGCCCGGATGGGCGGTTTTTTTTGCGTACTGCCTATCGGTGTAGGGCTAATTCAAGCTGACGGTTCGTTTGCCGCCGTATGATTTTACGCAACATCCGGCAAGAGCTGAAAGCCGAATTGTAACGTCCAAAGCGACTACACAATATCAATTCGCGATTTCTGTTGAATGGGATCGTAATTTTCTTGCAGTATCGCGTGACACGGAGCGGAGGGGATGCTGAACATGACCAGCCGAAGCTTTAGCCACACTCGCACCCGTTTCAAAAGCAGAAAAATCCGCACGTTCCAAGGGAAGACTCTTGATTCTTACTAATTCGCAATTGTAAGGAACCTTTGGATAGAAGGCATTGCAGTTGCTGGCGTCCGCAAAAATGCTTGTTGAGAATAAAGCCGTTATCAAAGCAACTAACAAACTTGCAATTTGAGTAGGTTTTTTCATTTTAGTAGTCCCACTATTGATTTAGTTATAAGAAGGTAACCCCACGTACCATTCCCTGTGTCGTACAGGATGATTGATTATATCGATTCGAAATTATGCGAGCAACATTATTTTACTGAATTCTATCGGATCGAAAGTGATCGTGCGCTATTTTGGTGCGCATCAAAACCCATTATGCTCCGATTTGGTGCCAACAAGTCCGGGTTAGTTTAGTCTTATGCTATTAACTATCTGTAAATAAAGGAAATCTACTTATGGCATACGATATGCGCTGTAAACAATAAGTGCGAGGTAATTAAATTTCCGAGGTCATTTATGTTTATGCATGCCGTAGCGCTACTATTCGTTAGTTTGTACTTTTTGGTTCCACCCGCTCAAGCTGTGCAAGTCGTTCAATTCGGTACCACGGTTCCCATGAGCAAGAAAGGGACGGCGACATATTATGTTCCCGTTGAATTTGACGGGGTAGCAAAGAACGAGCTTATGGTTGATACGGGTTCTGACTATGTCACTATCAACGAAGCGACTCTCGAATTGTTGAAGGAGCGCGGAAAGCTTGACTACGTCAAGCAAGTTGGAGGCATGATGGCTGACGGTACGGATGTCATTGTGCCGATTTATCGCATCGCGAACCTAAACATCGGCTGCTGCTGCATCATTCATGACGTGGAAGCCGCCGTATTTAAGGGAACCGAACGCCAGATACTCGGGTTAAGCGCTTTGAAGAAAGTGGCCCCGTTCGCTCTCTCGGTGGATCCAGCCCACTTGATTCTCAGTGATTGTAAAGCGCGTTCGCTAGATCTGGCCAAAAATTAGCCCGCCGGGTTGATCGGTAGCAATAGCCGGAATTAACTCTTTCCTACTTGGTTCATTGCCGCGATTACGCTTCGCTAATCGCGGCTACGCGGGCTTACTGATTGACCGAGCGCCCTAACCCAAAACCGCCCATACGGCGGTTTTTTTTGCGCGCTGCTTGCCGCTTGAGCAGATTAGCAGTCGATTGTTCGTGCTAAACTCTCGTGCCGATATTCGGTCTTTGGTAAGGTTGGCAATATGGCAGGGGCGCGAACAAGCCACACACACCCTCTTCAGATCGCGGAAGTACGCGCGAGCCCGTCGCATGGACGGATCGGGATCACTTTCTGCCCCGGCAAACATGATCATTTTGCGCACACGGGCGCCTGGGAGCGCGACCTCGGCATCGATTTGGACGCCATCGCGGCGTGGGGTGCAAAGCGGGTGCTGACTTTGGTCGAACCCGCGGAGCTAAATGCTCTTAAAGTGCCGCAACTTGGGCATGAAATTCGCCGACGCGGCATCGAATGGCATCATCTACCCATTGCCGACTTTTCCGTTCCTACTCAGGCTTTCGAACAGCAGTGGGTCACGCAAGGCCGCGAAATTCGCGAGATGTTGCGCAATGGGGATGATGTGCTGGTGCATTGCAAAGGCGGCCTGGGCCGGGCGGGCATGATCGCGGCGCGGCTAATGGTGGAATTGGGCATGAGCCCCGACGAAGCGATCCACGCCGTTCGCCGCGTGCGCAAGGGCGCCATCGAAACACCTGCGCAACTGGCGCTGGTGCGCCGAACCAAGCCCATTCCCTGAGCCAGCGTACAGCGATGAACGCAAACAGGCTTCCGATCGATACCGCCACCATGCGGCGGGTTGGCGGGCAATTGGGCAGCAACCCAGCGGGTATTTTTCAGGACGGCAACGGACGGCGCTACTACGTGAAGACGCTGGAATCTCCGGCGCATGCCCGCAATGAGACAATCGCGGCCAAGCTCTACCAACTGGCCGGCGCGCCGACGTTGACCTATGTAAACACAAAATCGCCCGACCAAATCGCGACTGAATGGGTCTCACTCGACAAGAAGTGTGTTGCCCATCTCAGCGAAAGCGAACGCAAACAGGCCCAACGCTGGTTCGGTGTGCATGCCTGGACGGCGAACTGGGACGCCGCCGGCTTCAATGGCGACAACCAGGGCGTCGTCAACGGTAAAGTGCTGACGCTCGATGTGGGCGGAGCGCTGGCATTTCGAGCGCAAGGGGATCCCAAAGGTCAGGCATTCGGCGCCCGCGTGGACGAACTCGATGTACTGCGAACCGACGCGGACAACCCGCACGCAATCAAGCTGTTCGCCGACATGACTGCCGACGACATCCAGCAGGCCATTAGCGTGGTAGTACGGATTCCCGACGAGCGGATTCGCGAAGCCGTTATTGACAACGGCGGCAGCCAGAAATTAGCCGAGAAGATGATTGCGCGCAAAGCCGATATGGCTACGAAACTTATTCCACGGAATAGTTAGTTAGTGCCTGAACGGAAATCTATTAACCCCATGTTATTCAATACGTTATAATTATTTCGCGGCACTAAGATGTGTTGTTCAGAATCTGATTTTGCCCTATTTCCGGCTAAAATCAGCCTACAAACGCC
>Ga0207952_1000094_pt1 | contig 93973 bp, 88 predicted proteins | sample SubbioR12Aug_8Ca_FD_184831 | JGI IMG/M metagenome (GOLD analysis project Ga0207952, IMG submission 184831) | Serpentinite rock and fluid subsurface biosphere microbial communities from McLaughlin Reserve, California, USA - CR12Aug_8Ca (SPAdes) | ecosystem: Environmental > Terrestrial > Deep...
TGTCCCATCCTTGAATATGATGGTCACTTGCGACAAGCCATAGCGTGACAGTGAACGCGTCTGCTGCAGGTTGGGCAGACCTGCCATCACGGTTTCTATGGGAAAGCTGATGCGTTGCTCAGCCTCCAGTGGTGAGTAGCCGGGGGCGGCAGTATTCACCTGTACCTGGACATTGGTGATGTCGGGTACGGCATCTATCGGCAGGCGCTGGTAACTGAAAATGCCCAGTGCTGCCAGCGCCAGGGTCAGCATGATGACCAGCCAGCGCTGCGCTATCGAAAATTGGATGATTTTTTCAAACATGATGTGTGCTCCTGTGTCTAATGGTCATGACTGGCGGCAGCTTTGCCCAGCTCAGCCTTGATCAGGAAACTGTTTTTCGCGACATAGGCTGTACCAGCCTGCAAGCCCTTGCGTATTTCTGTGTACTTGCCATCACTGCGGCCCAGTTCCACTGGCCTGGCTTCCAGTTGATCGCCATAGCTGGCAAACACTGTGGCTTGTTCATCGATGATTTGTATGGCTTCATTAACGATCGCAACCGGTACCTCCACTTCGGCTGACAGCAGGGCTACATTCACAGTCAGGCCTGGATACCATACACCCTTGGTATTTGGCAGCAGCAAGCGGGCTTTGGCCGTACGGGTTTGTTCTCCCATGACGGCACCTACATAGCTGAGCTTGCCTTCTGCCGTTGCGTCAAAGGCATTGGCGCTGATTTTGGCGCTCTGGCCTGTCCTGACATTGTTGAGGTCTTTGGCAGGTATCGCAATTTCCACCCAGACACTGCTGAGGTCAGCTACCGTAAAGATGGCGGCATCATCCTTGAGTGACTGGCCCATGCTGATATGCTTTTCGGTCACTGTGCCTGCGATGGGTGAACGGATTTCATAACGGTTCAGATTCCCCTTGCTTGCCATACCTGCACCCAGGGACGCCAGTTTTTGCTGCGCACTTTGCATGGTGATGTCGGCTTCCTGCATGGCATTGCGGGCTTGCAGATAATCCTGCTCGGCTGAGATTTTTTCTTCCCAGAGTTTTTTCTCGCGTTCAAAATTACTGCGCGCCAGCGCATGGCGTTTTTGTGTTGCCAGCACTTCAGTACGCAAATCGACCAGGGCCTGGCTGGTTATCACTGCCAGTAGCTGACCCTTGCTGACCTTGTCACCCGCATTCACCGCCACGCTTTCCACCACACCTGCGAGGCGCGGCACGATCTGCAGCATGCGGTCTTCATTCAGGCGCACTTCACCCAACAAGTTCAGATTACTTTGCAGTTTCACTGCGCCTGCTATTTCTGTTTCTACGCCATTTTGCTTGCGCTTCAGGGCATTCATGCTGACGCGGCCCTCTATCTGCTCATAATTGAATTGATAGGTCTTGCTCGCATGCTGGGCAGTGATACTGGCTTTGAAGGAATGTGGTTCTTCGACGATGGCATCACTTTTCAGATAATTTTTTTCTGTGCTGAACTTGAAGTGTTGTACTGCGCCACCCAGACGTTCCAGATTGATGCTGACGTTGTTTGCTGCGGGCGGCAGCGGCTTGCCATCCTGATAGGCATACAGGCGAAATTCTGGTGCCGTGTTTTGTTCGAAGATAGTCACTTCCAGCGCATAGCCATCCTTGCTGAACAGCTTGCCGCCATGCGGGCCTTTGGCGGCAACCTCGGCTTCACTGGCTTCGTCATGATGTTCTTTGTCGGCATGTTCAGCCTGCTCTGCATGGCTGCCATGTTCATCAGTTTTTTTCGATTTTCCTGTACTCAGTATCAGCGCAGCCAGCAAGACACCTATAAGGATGACGATGATGACTGGCACCGCAGTTTTTTTATTGATATTCAGTTTCATACAAAATCCTAAAATGTAGAGGTGGCGGTGAACAGGCTGAACTCACTGTCTCCTATGTAAGCCTCGATATCGGCTGCAGCGCGCTGGGCTTCCGACAGGCTGCGCAAGTATTGCGCCCTGGCTTGTAGTAATGAGCGCTGGGCATCCAGCACATCCATGAAATTGAACTTGCCATATTCAAAACCCTTGATGGCAAGCTCATAAGCCTGCTGAGCACCGGGCAGCATGTCTTTCTTCAGCATCTCAGCTTCTTCTCTGGCCAGGCTCAGGCGCTGGTGGGCTTGCAGCACTTCGCCATGCAGGCGGTTTTCTGTGGCTGTCAATTCATCCCTGGCCTTGTCTGTGCGGCTCAGCGCTTCCTGCAAATTGCCCTGGTTACGGTCAAACAGGTTCAGCGGGATGCTGATGCCGACGATGGCCTGGTTGCGGCCAGTTTGCTGTTCACGCTTGTTGCCTATGCTCAAAGTCAGGTCCGGTACTTGCCTGCTTTTTTCCAGTGCTGACATGGCAAGGCGCTTGTCCACTTCGAGTTGTGCGCGTTGCATCAATGGTGAGCGTGCCAGGGCTTGCGTCAGTTTTTGCAAGTCGGGCAAGGCGGGCAGGGTATGGAATTCAGCCTGCAATTGCAGCTCAGCAGCCAGCTTGCTGCCCATGGCTGTTGCCAGACCTTGCCTGGCTATCAGCAAGTCGCTATTGGCTTGTGCAAGTTCCACGCGCACGCCAGATTCGGCAATGCCTGCCCGTGTGGCTTCCAGTGGCGGGATTTTACCGAGGCTGACCTGACGGCCGGCAGCATGGCTGGCACGCTTTGCCAGTTCCAGCGACACTGTGGCCAGACGCTGGCGCTCCTGCGCAATCAGCACGGCAAAAAACTGTGTAGTAACTGCGGCCCTGATCTCGGCTGATTTGATCGCCAGTTCATTCAAGGCAGCGCTGCGACTACGCTCGGCGACACTGATTCGCGCGCCGCGTTTGCCGCCTAGTTCCAGCGCCTGAGTGATTTGTATGGTGGTGCTGCGACTGTCTTGTCTGGCATCTTCGACTAGCGCAGACAGTTCGGGATTGGGCATGACGCCAGCCTGGCGCAAAGCACCTTCGCTGGCTTGCACCTCACGCCTGGCTGCAGCGATGTCGGGATTATTGGCAAGTGCCTGCCTTAATGCTGCAGGCAGGCTGAGTACGGCAGTGCTGGCCGCAGGTGCAGGGTTTTGTGCTGATACCGGTGGCTGTACTGTGCACAGTAGTACGACCACTAAAGCGGATGATAATAATTTTTGCATGGCATTCTCCTGGAAAAACGAAAAGGAAGAATCCAGCAAGTAACCGTCAAGTTTTTAGCTTAGTAAATGCGTCAGCTCGCACGTAAAAGTACCTGCAAAAGTACGTGACAAAACACAAACGCAGAGAAATAAATTAGACAGATAGCTTGCCGGACTTAGGCAAAGGCCATCCATTTGGGACGTTCAGGTTGAGCCAGGAATGGCGCAGGAGTTTGCAAAGCCGAGCCACTGAGCTGGTAAGCAATCAGTGCTGACTGGCTGACCAGTAAATTGGAAGAATAGGCAGCCAGTGGGCTGGGCGTGCAAGAAGCACAATCGGGGTGAGAAGCTGCTTTCTTTTGTGACTTGTCCGCAGATTTGTCTGTATGTATTTCGCCATCCGTGGCTTCATGTTCATGCGGGTGATGTCCAAAATGCTGCGCGCTCTTGTCTGTCTCATGCATGCAATAAGCACTCGCCACCGCCCAGCTAAGCTGGAGAGTGAAGGCAAGGATGATCATGAGGACAAATTTTTTAAGCATGTGGTGGATTATAAACCCTAAAGCAACTCAGGCATGGTGGGCTGGGCAGATATCTGTAATTACCGTGTCATTAAACACCCTGTAGCGACTACAGAGTCAAGGCATGTCAAAAAAAATCATACCTTGGTGAATTAGCTTTATGTTCTACAATGCGCGATAGCTCACCACAAGAGCCTTGACTGATCACCATCATAATTTCCTACTCCAGATTTTTCCATGACTTTTGCTACCCTGGGCCTTAGCCCTGAACTCTTGCTTGCTGTGGCAGCACGCCAATATACGCTTCCTACTGCTGTGCAGACTGAGGCTATTCCTGCCGTGCTGGCTGGCGAGGATGTCATGGCACTGGCACAGACTGGCTCAGGCAAGACAGCCGCCTTTGCCTTGCCCTTATTGCAGCGTCTGCAGCATAGTATGGAACAAGACAGGGAAGAGGGCAGCAAGCAACGCAAAGTAAAGGTGCTGGTTCTGGTGCCTACCCGTGAGTTGTCAGGACAAGTCGGGCAAACTATTGAAGCACTGGCTGAGCACTTGCCCAAAAAACTGAAAGTCGCCGTGATTTATGGCGGCGCATCCATCAATCCGCAAATGATGCATTTGCGCGGTGGCGCAGATGTCGTCATCAGTACACCCGGTCGCCTGCTTGATTTACTGGATAATAATGCCCTGTCCCTGCAGCATGTCAGCACACTGGTGCTGGATGAGGCGGACAGGTTGCTGGACCTGGGCTTTGCCGACGAAATCAAACGCATACTCGAACAATTGCCCGCAAAGCGGCAAAACCTGTTTTTCTCGGCTACTTTTTCGCCTGCCGTAAAAAAGCTGGCCCTGGCTTTATTGCATGAACCCAAGCGCATAGCGATTGCAGACCTGACTGAAAATCTGCCAGATATCGCGCAAAGGGCGATTGCCGTGGATGGCGACAAGCGCACCCGCCTTCTGGTGCACCTGATCAAAGAACAGCAGTGGGAACGCGTGCTGGTTTTTGTTGCTACCAAATACGCCAGCGACACGGTATCGAATAAATTGAAGAAAGCAGGCATCAAGGCTGAAGCCTTTAACGGTGATGCCAGCCAGGGTGCGCGCCAGCATATGCTGACTGATTTCAAGGCCAACCGTATCCAGGTGCTGGTAGCCACTGATCTGGCAGCACGCGGCATCGACGTGGCTGGACTGCCTGCTGTCGTCAATTATGATTTGCCGCGCTCGGCAGATGACTATATCCACCGCATAGGCCGTACTGGCCGTGCCGGTGCCAGTGGCAGCGCCATCAGCTTTATCCTTGCTGAACATGAAATGCACTTCCGCCTGATAGAAAAACGTCAGGACAAACGCGTCTCACGCGAAACGCTGGCAGGTTTTGAGCCCAGCCAGACGGCAGGGGACGTGACCCCAGCAGAATCTGAGGCACCAACCGGGGGCATCAAGGGCAAGCGCAAGAGTAAAAAAGACAAGCTGCGGGAACTGGCGGCACAGAATAAATAGTGCCTTGATCATGCCAAAACTGCCCAGACTGCCAGAAAAGCAGGCTGGGTCTCAATTAGCTGGTGAGTTTTACCTGCGCCAACTACGCTAGTAGTTGTCAAGTTCATGCATGTTCAAGAGATAAATTTACAACAGAAGCCCGAAGTACGTGTGAACTGTGTATTTGTGTTTCTCTGGTGCAGGGACAGTCGCTGAAAAATTCTGGATGGAATCAATTTTATCTATGCAAATCAATGACTTGCTTTGAATTATCTTATATCTTTTTTGTCAGATTTTCAGGTTGATTGACTACTGTTTCCGGCAAGCCAGATGAAGTGGTTTGCATATTTTTTCAGCAATGACTGAGCATTTGGCAACAGGCTCGAATATATTTCTTGCTTTGTGGAAAATTGTTGCCCAAATTCATCTGATGCTATAATTCTGCTTAATTGATGTGCAGAACTCATCTGGCGCGCACCCAATCCCCCCAATTCCTGTCCCAAAGTACGTCATTGACGGCACTTGTTTGTTTGCTATCGCATACATGTCTGACCGGTCATCAGGATTCCTGATGCTTTGGGTATTTGTTTTATCTATTGAGGCTCTATGTTTAAAAAAATTATCCCCCTGACGCTGCTGGTCGGCAGTTTGTTCGTGTCTGTTGCCCATGCAGCAGAAAAACTCACGGTTGGCCTGATTGCCACCACCAGTATTGAAGATACTCGCAAGCGCTGGCAGCCGTTGCTGGATGATCTGGCAAAAAGCACTGGCACAGAAGTGACTGCTGCCATCTCTTCCAATTACAGTGAAATCGTCACTGGCTTGAAAGAAAACAAGATACAAGTCGCCTGGCTGAGCAGTAAGGTGGCCCTGGATGCCGTTGAAGATGGCAAGGCGACTGTGTTTGCACAAATGGTGAAAAGTGATGGCTCACGTGGCTATAACTCTTTGTTGATCGCTTCCAGCAAGAGCCCCCTGACTAATTTTGATCAGGTATCGGCCAAACCTGGCACCTATGTATTCTCTGATGGCGACAAGAAATCCACTTCTGGCTATCTGGTGCCTGCTTATTATCTGTTTGCTAAAAATAAAATAGATATCAACAAGCTGTTCAAGAAGGTCAATGTCGGCAACCATCAAAGCAATTTTGCTGCTGTCACTCAAGGTGAAGCTGATGTGGCCACATTTAATTCTGAAGAAATGGACAGATTGAAAAAAGAAGCGCCAGAGCAAATCGGCAAGGTACGTGTCATCTGGACTTCTCCTTTGATACCAAATGACCCTATCCTGTATCGCAAGGATTTGTCACCAGCCCTGAAAACCCGTATTGAAGATTTCTTTATTAACTACGGCAAGCAAAAGCAGGCTCAGGCTGTATTGAAAGACATTTTGAATTTGTCTGGTTTCCAGCGTTCTACTGATGCACAGTTGAAGCCAATTGCCGATTTGACACTGTTCAGCCTTTTGCGTGAAAACCTGAACAATCCAAGTCTGACTGATGCGCAAAAACAAAAGAAATTTGATGAAGTCAGTGCCCGTTTTGGCAAATTGAGTTTCGTGCTGGAAGCTTCCCGCATTAAATAAGTCGGAAATATTCAGAATAGTTCCAGGCAAACTGTAACAAAAGCTGAAAAAAATACAATAAATCGAGGAATTTTGCGCCAATTTGGCCTAATTTATTGTTTTTTTATAAAACGTATAAAAAAATTTCTCATTTTTGTACATTAATGTGTCAACTGAATTGCGAACCGGTGCGTTTTTGGACTAAAGAATCTTTGCTGACACCTTCCTTTAAGCAAAGTTTCCCTTTAAGGAGTCAGAAAATGATTTACGAAATACTGGTTCGCCCTTCGGACAACAGCAAGAAAATGACCTCCGATCATTTGATCTGGATAGAAAGCAACATGACTACCCGTTCTTTCGAGAACTGGTTGCGTGAAAAATCCTTGCTGGATGGCAGTGGCCATGCGCCTGTAGTGCGTTGGGGTATCGTGCAGACTCAACGTCCTGCACACTTCAATCTGGCGACACAGGCAAAAGCCCTGAAAAGCCGTATTTCTGAATTGATGACTGGTACTCCAGAAATCGTCGCAGTGCCGGATGCATCCCGTGCACTCAAAGCTTTCCGCTTGAAAAGCCCGGTTCAAGAACTCATCGCGGCCTGATAAAGCGGGATTGCGGGCTTTCCGGCTACACCGGAAAGCTGAAGCGCCTCCCAGAAGACTATATAGTCCATAGCCAGACCATGCCCTGTGATCAGGACATGGTGGGGATGTCTGTATCTTCTTTATTGATGGCGCTATTGGCTACTATCAGCCGCCATTGCTTATTGGTGCTAAGTAGTACTATGAGTACTAAGGTCGCCGCACAGATAAGTTTTGACAAGATAGCCGGATGCCAAGCACAATCCAGACTCTTTTGGATTGCCTGCATACACATGGCCAGATTAGCCCGTTTAGTTATCCCGCATCAGCAACATCATGTAATCCAGCGTGGTAATGCTGGCAGCATGATTTTTCTGGATGCCGAGGATTACAGCAGTTTTCTGGACTGGCTCAGGCAAGCCGCCAAACTGTTTGATGTGGCCATCCATGCCTATGTGCTGATGCCAGACCACTTGCATTTATTGCTGACACCTGGTGATGAGCCAGGCTTGGGCAAGATGATGCAATGGCTGGGTCGGCACTATGTCCCTTATTTTAATCGCAAATACCAGCGTAGCGGCACCTTGTGGCAGGGGCGTTACCGCGCCACGGTCATTGAGTCTGCCACTTACTTTATCCCCTGTAGTATTTATCTGGAAAGCAATCCTCAACGTGCCGGTCTGGTGCAGGACTTGCTCGACTACACCTGGTCCAGCTACCGTCATCACGTAGGTCTGTTGATAGACCCCCTGATTACCGATCACAGTTGCTATTGGGCGCTGGGCAATACCCCTTTCCAGCGTGAAGCTGCGTACAAGCAAAGCCTGGAAAATGGATTATCCGGCAGGCAAATTACTGAAATCACCCAGGCAACCACCAAGGCCTGGATGCTGGGCTCAGCCAAATTCAAGATAGAAATGAGCAAGCTGACTGAAAGACGGGTAGAACCAGTCAAGCGTGGCCGGCCGCGCAAATCCCAGGAAAATACTTAATAGTCCTGTGGCTGCCAAAGTCTGCTGGCTTTGATGAACCAAAATTCTTATGAACACGCGGCAAAGTCAATAAATTCCGTCTCCTGCACTATGTCCCCATTTAAATATTCATGAAAATATGACTAATTTAAATTGACACTGACCCTAATTAAACCAGTTGCGTAATATTTTGCACTGCACTATTCTCTGTCTTGTCCTGACAGGATTTACGCCAAACTGTCGTGTCGGCGCATTTGCAACCAACAAATGCCTGACACATTTGTCCAGCGTAGTGCCACGTTCCTTACCCGGAAGCCTGGCCAGCACGGTTTGATCACCCTTCAAGCTAACGTCATCAAGCTGCCATCCGCAGCCAGCAAAATTACCTGGATAGCCAAGATCGCTATTCAAGCCGACAGCTGTTTCACGTAAGTCCTGATATTGAAATTGTCCTCCGGAGATCCACTATGCACGCTCAAGGTTTATACGACCCATCCAATGAACATGACGCCTGTGGCGTAGGTTTTGTTGCCCATATTAAAGGCAAGAAGACACATGCCATCGTCGATCAGGGTTTGTTGATTTTGAAAAATCTTGACCACAGGGGCGCGGTTGGTGCCGATGCCCTGATGGGTGACGGTGCCGGTATCCTGATCCAGATTCCTGACCAGTACTACCGTGAAGAAATGGCCAAGCAGGGCATCAACCTGCCGCCACCTGGTGAATATGGCGTAGGCATGATCTTCTTGCCGAAGGAACATGCGTCCCGCCTGGCTTGCGAACAAGAGATAGAACGAGCCGTGCGCGCGGAAGGCCAGGTTGTACTGGGCTGGCGTGATGTGCCGGTAGACCGCGACATGCCGATGTCACCTACCGTGCGTGAAAAAGAACCTGTCATACGCCAGATTTTCATCGGTCGCGGCCCTGACATCATGGTGACTGATGCACTGGAACGTAAACTGTATGTAATCCGCAAATCGGCAGTGCATGCGATTGAAGCCCTGCATCTTTTGCATGGCAAGGAATACTTCGTGCCATCCATGTCTGCCCGTACCATTGTCTACAAAGGCCTGCTGCTGGCTGACCAGGTCGGTGTGTATTACCAGGATTTGCAGGACGAACGTTGCGTCTCTGCGCTGGCACTGGTGCATCAGCGTTTCTCTACCAATACCTTCCCTGAATGGCCACTGGCTCACCCTTACCGCATGATTGCGCATAACGGTGAAATTAACACGGTCAAAGGCAACTTCAACTGGATGCGCGCCCGTGAAGGTGTCATGAAATCTGCAGTACTCGGCGATGATTTGCAAAAATTGTATCCGCTGATATTTGAAGGCCAGTCTGATACTGCAAGTTTCGACAATGCGCTTGAATTGCTGGTCATGGCCGGTTACCCCATCGCGCAAGCAATGATGATGATGATCCCGGAAGCCTGGGAAAATCACACCATGATGGATGAAAACCGCCGCGCCTTCTATGAATACCATGCCGCCATGATGGAACCATGGGACGGCCCAGCCGCCATGGCCTTTACCGATGGCCGCCAGATTGGTGGTACGCTGGACCGCAATGGCCTGCGTCCTGCCCGTTATATCGTTACCGATGATGATCTGGTCGTCATGGCATCTGAATCCGGCGTCTTGCCTATCCCTGAATCCAAGATCATCAAGAAATGGCGTCTGCAACCAGGCAAGATGTTCCTCATCGACCTGGAAGCTGGCCGCATCATTGATGACAAGGAAATCAAGGATACCTACGCCAATGCCAAGCCTTACAAGCAATGGATCAAGTCTGTCCGTATCAAGCTCAATGAGCTGAAGGCTGCAGAAGACAAGACAGAATACTCAGCGACTTTGCTGGACAGGCAGCAAGCCTTTGGCTATACACAGGAAGACCTCAAGTTCCTGATGGCACCGATGGCACTGGCAGGTGAAGAAGCCATCGGCTCCATGGGCAATGATTCTTCGCTGGCCGTCATGTCGAACAAGCTCAAGCCTCTGTATAACTACTTCAAGCAATTGTTTGCGCAGGTCACCAATCCGCCTATCGATCCTATCCGCGAAGCGATGGTGATGTCGCTGGTATCCTTCATCGGTCCAAAACCGAATTTGCTCGACACCAATAACATCAACCCACCGATGCGTCTGGAAGTCGCACAACCGATCCTGGACTTTGCTGACATCGCCAAACTGCGCAATATCAGCGCCAACACTGGTGGCAAGTTCAAGTCCTACGAGCTGGATATCTGCTATCCCATCGCCTGGGGCAAGGATGGTATCGAGGCACGCCTGGCATCCATCTGTGCTGAAGTTGTTGATGCGGTCAAGTCTGGCCACAACATCATGATCATCACTGACCGAAAGATGGACGCCAACTATGTCGCCATCCCGGCTTTGCTGGCAACTTCTACCGTGCATCAGCATTTGGTCAGCAAGGGTTTGCGTACCACCACTGGACTGGTAGTCGAGACTGGCTCTGCCCGCGAAACGCATCACTTTGCCCTGCTGGCAGGTTATGGTGCAGAAGCTGTTCATCCTTACCTGGCGATGCAGACGCTGGCCGACATGGCCAAGGATCTGTCTGGTGAATTGTCAGCAGAAAAAGCTGTTTACAACTACACCAAGGCAGTGGGCAAGGGCTTGATGAAAGTCATGTCCAAGATGGGTATCTCTACCTATATGTCTTATTGCGGCGCGCAGATTTTTGAAGCTGTGGGCCTCAACAAATCCCTGGTTGATAAATATTTCAAGGGCACGGCATCGAATGTAGAGGGCATAGGCGTATTTGAAGTTGCAGAAGAAGCCCTGCGTTTGCATAAAGCTGCTTTTGGTGCCGACCCGGTACTGGAAAATGCCCTGGATGCCGGTGGCGAATATGCCTTCCGCGTGCGTGGTGAAGACCATATGTGGACACCGGATGCAATCGCCAAGTTGCAGCATTCCACCCGCGCGAACAACTACAATTCTTATAAAGAATACGCACAGATCATCAATGACCAGAGCAAGCGTCATATGACTTTGCGTGGCCTGTTTGAATTCAAGATAGACCCAAGCAAAGCTATCACGCTGGATCAGGTAGAACCAGCCAAGGAAATCGTCAAGCGCTTTGCGACAGGTGCCATGTCCCTCGGTTCCATCAGTACTGAAGCACATGCAACGCTGGCCGTGGCCATGAACCGCATAGGCGGTAAATCAAATACCGGTGAGGGTGGTGAAGATCCTGCACGTTACCAGCAAGAGCTGAAAGGCATCCCTATCAAGCAGGGTGCTACGCTGGCTTCTGTCATCGGCAAAGACCAGATAGAAGTCGATATTCCCTTGCAGGATGGTGATTCGCTGCGCTCGAAAATCAAGCAAGTTGCCTCTGGCCGCTTTGGCGTTACCGCTGAGTACCTGAGTTCTGCCGACCAGATACAAATCAAGATGGCGCAAGGTGCCAAGCCGGGGGAGGGTGGTCAGTTGCCAGGTCACAAGGTCTCTGAATACATTGCCAAACTGCGTTTCTCTGTACCTGGTGTGGGCTTGATTTCGCCACCACCGCATCATGATATTTATTCGATTGAAGATCTGGCACAGTTGATCCATGACTTGAAAAACGCCAATCCAAAAGCATCGATCTCAGTCAAGCTGGTGTCTGAAGTTGGTGTGGGTACGGTTGCTGCAGGTGTGTCCAAAGCCAAGGCTGATCACGTCGTCATCGCAGGTCATGATGGCGGTACGGGTGCCTCACCTTTGTCTTCCATCAAGCATGCCGGTACACCGTGGGAACTGGGCTTGTCTGAAACCCAGCAAACCCTGGTCTTGAATGGCTTGCGTGGCCGTGTGCGTGTGCAGGCTGATGGCCAGATGAAAACTGGCCGTGACGTTGCGATTGCAGCCATGCTGGGTGCCGACGAAATCGGTTTTGCGACAGCACCGCTGGTGGTTGAAGGCTGCATCATGATGCGCAAATGCCATCTGAATACTTGCCCGGTAGGTGTGGCAACCCAAGACCCGGTCTTGCGTGCCAAGTTCTCTGGCAAGCCTGAATATGTCGTCAATTACTTCTTCTTTGTTGCTGAAGAGCTGCGTCAGATCATGGCGCAACTAGGCATACGCACTTATGACGATTTGATAGGCCGCGTTGATTTGCTGGATAAGTCCAAGGCGGTATCGCACTGGAAAGCCAAGGGTCTGGATTTCAGCCGCATCTTCTATCAGCCAGAACTGGCTGAAGGTGCAGCAATACGCCATGTTGATGTACAAGATCATGGCCTGGAAAAAGCCCTCGACAATAAACTGATTGCCCAGGCAAAAATCGCCCTGGAAACTGGTGAAAAAGTCTCCTTCATCTCACCTATCAAAAACCTGAACCGCACGGTAGGTACGATGTTGTCTGGTGAAGTGGCGAAAAAATATGGCCACGCCGGTTTGCCGGATGACACCATCCACATCCAGTTGCAAGGTACGGCTGGCCAGTCTGCCGGTGCCTTCCTGGCGCATGGCGTGACGCTGGATCTGGTGGGCGAAGGCAATGACTATGTAGGTAAAGGTTTGTCCGGTGGCCGTATCATCATCCGCCCGAATACAGAATTCCGTGGCTGGGCAGTGGACAACATCATCTGCGGTAACACGGTACTGTACGGTGCCATCTCTGGTGAAGCCTTTATCAATGGTGTTGCTGGCGAACGTTTCGCTGTACGTAATTCTGGAGCAGTGACGGTGGTGGAAGGTACTGGCGACCATGGCTGCGAATACATGACAGGCGGCACAGTCATCGTGTTAGGCAACACCGGTCGTAACTTTGCTGCTGGTATGTCGGGTGGTATCGCTTATGTGTATGACCCGGAAGGTGAGTTCGAAGCCAAGTGCAATATGTCCATGGTGACACTGGAGCCAGTCCTTGCTGGTGACGTACAAGTGGCGACCTTGGATAAGTCGATCTGGCATAGCCGCCTGCGTGGCGGTGATGGCGAGACGGATGAAGCCATCTTGCGCAATCTGATAGAGCGTCATTTCAAGCACACAGGCAGTACCCGCGCCCGCAATTTGCTGGATGACTGGGCCCGCAGCCGTGCCAAGTTCGTCAAGGTATTCCCTACCGAATACAAGCGCGCTTTGGGTGAAATGTATGCAGCAAAACAGCTGGCAGCGAAAAAGGAAAAAGTCCCGGCATAGTCGAGTGAGCGTGACCGCAGCAGTCTGCGGTCACGTCCTCCTGTGTTCTCCAGACTATCTAGCTTATTTCAGCTTATTTCAAATTCAGACAGGGCATATGCCCGCAACAAAATTGAGGTTAGAAAATGGGTAAAGTTACCGGCTTCATGGAATACCAGCGTTTGCAGGAAGCAAGCGAAGCACCACAGTCACGCAAAAAACATTACAAGGAATTTCTGGTACATCTGGACGATGGCCAGGCCAAGGTGCAGGCAGCACGCTGCATGGACTGTGGCATCCCTTTCTGTAACAACGGCTGCCCAGTGAACAACATCATTCCTGACTGGAATGATCTGGTTTTCAACGGCAATTACAAACTTGCGCTTGACACCCTGCATTCGACGAATAACTTCCCCGAGTTCACAGGCCGCATTTGTCCTGCGCCTTGTGAGTCTGCCTGTACCCTGGGTATCAATAGCGATGCCGTCGGCATCAAGTCGATAGAACATTTCATCATCGACAAAGGTTGGGAAAATGGCTGGGTCCTGCCGCAAGTGCCATCGATCAAGACCGGCAAGAAAATTGCCGTGGTTGGTTCTGGTCCTGCGGGCCTGGCAGCCGCCCAGCAACTGGCGCGTGTAGGCCATGATGTGACTGTATTTGAAAAAAATGATCGCGTTGGTGGCTTGCTGCGTTATGGCATCCCTGACTTCAAGATGGAAAAATCCCACATCGACCGTCGTGTTGACCAGATGGTGGCTGAGGGCGTGACTTTCCGTACCAGTGTATTTGTTGGCAAGGACTTTCCCGCAACAGTGACGAACTGGGCCAAGGAAACCATCTCGCCTGAACAGTTGCAAAAAGACTTTGATGCAGTCATCATTGCCGGTGGCGCAGAAACCCCACGTGACTTGCCCGTGCCTGGCCGCGAACTCAAGGGCGTGCATTTCGCCATGGACTTTTTGCCGCTGCAAAACAAGGTCAATGCTGGTGACAAGGTAAAGGACCAGATCATGGCCAGTGGCAAGCATGTCGTCGTTATCGGTGGTGGCGATACCGGTTCTGATTGCGTTGGTACATCCAACCGTCACGGTGCCAAATCGGTAGCACAGTTTGAGCTGATGCCGCAACCGCCTGAACAAGAAAACAAACCCATGGTCTGGCCTTACTGGCCAACTAAATTGCGCACCTCTTCTTCGCATGAAGAAGGTTGTGACCGTGACTGGGCAGTAGCGACCAAGCGCCTCGAAGGTAAGGCTGGCAAAGTAGAAAAGCTGATCGCCTGCCGCGTGGAGTGGAAAGACGGCAAAATGCAGGAAGTGCCAGACTCTGAATTTGAAATGAAAGCAGACCTGGTCTTGCTGGCCATGGGCTTTGTCTCACCAGTACAACAAGTGCTGGATGCTTTCGGCGTTGATAAAGATGCACGCGGCAATGCCAGGGCAACCACAGATGGTGCTGGCTGCTACAAGACCAATGTCGACAAGGTGTATGCCGCGGGTGATATGCGCCGTGGTCAGTCGCTGGTGGTGTGGGCGATACGCGAAGGACGTCAATGCGCGCGTGAAGTGGATGCCTTCCTCATGGGCGATTCGGTTTTGCCTCGTTAAGACAGGCTGCAGTCCGTATTTGTATAGCGCCAGACTGATTTGCCGTGACGAGTAAAATCTCAGGCAAATCAGTCAGTCCTGGCCGTGATAAAGCCAGCTGGTACTGGAAATTTGTAAATAACTGACTCTTCGTTCATTTAAAAAATTATTTTTCTTCCCTCTTGTTTGAATTAAATTCGGAAAATTTTGTATTTATCGCGTTTTGCGCGAAATAGCTGAAATATTCTGAATATTCATCAATATCTTGTTTTTTCGACATAGTTGTCTGTACAACCCTCTTTGCCTTTCTGCATTACAATCTAGTTTTTATAAAACTATCTCCCCATTGCTGTGCCAAATCTTGTAGAAATTCGCGATATCCAGTTTGGGTATGGAGACCGGACTATCCTGTCTGAACTCCGTATGGATTTCCCACGCGGTAAACTGATTGCTGTCATGGGTGGTTCAGGTTCAGGCAAGACCACGATCTTGCGTCTGATAGGCGGGCAAATCCGCGCGCAGCTTGGCAGTATCAAGGTCAATGGGCAAGAGGTCAGTGCGCTTGATACTCAGGGCCTGTATGCCATACGCAGGAAAATGGGCATGCTGTTCCAGCATGGTGCCCTGTTCACGGACTTGAATGTCTTTGATAACGTCGCCTTTCCCATGCGCGAACACACAAATCTTAGTGAAGCCATGATACGTGATCTGGTCTTGCTGAAGTTGCAGGCCGTGGGTTTGCGTAATGCGGCAGGTTTGATGCCTGCCGAAATATCGGGTGGTATGGCCAGGCGCGTGGCGCTGGCCCGTGCAGTCGCGCTGGACCCGGAATTGATCATGTATGACGAGCCTTTTGCTGGTCTTGATCCTATTTCCATGGGCGTTGCTGCCAATTTGATACGGAACTTGAACGACGCTTTAGGGTCTACGTCCATCCTGGTGTCGCATGATGTGCATGAAACCTTTGCGATTGCGGACTATGTCTACTTCCTGTCCAAGGGCAAGATCGTCGCACAGGGTACGCCGGAAGAGATGCGGGTGTCTGAAGACCCCTATGTAAAACAGTTTGTGCATGCAGAGGCAGACGGACCCGTGCCTTTCCATTATCCCGGCGCATCCCTGCAGGCGGACCTGGGTTTGGAGAAGCGCACATGATCGTGGAAAAAATTGGCGGTTTTGTCAGGTCAACCATGGCAGATGTGGGTTATGCAGCCCGCAGCTTTTTCTCGATATTGGCAAATTGCCTGGGCTTGTGGCGCAGGCCACGGCTGGTAACAGACCAGATCCATTTCATCGGCAATTACTCTATGGTGATTATTGCCGTGTCGGGATTGTTTGTCGGTTTTGTACTGGCATATCAGGGTTATTACACGCTGAACCGCTATGGCTCTGAAGAAGCGCTGGGTCTGCTGGTTGCGCTCTCGCTGGTGCGTGAACTTGGCCCGGTGGTCACGGCATTGCTGTTTGCTGGTCGTGCCGGTACATCGCTGACGGCAGAGATAGGTTTGATGAAGGCGGGTGAGCAACTGGCTGCGATGGAAATGATGGCCGTTAATCCTATACAAAGGGTGTTGGCTCCGCGTTTTCTGGCAGGCATCATCGCCTTGCCGATACTGACTTCCATCTTTAATGCCATGGGTATTATCGGTGGTTATGTCGTAGGTGTGAAACTGATTGGTGTCGATAATGGCTCTTTTTGGTCGCAGATGCAGTCAGGGGTGGAAGTATTTCAGGATATAGGCAATGGTGTTGTCAAAAGCATAGTTTTTGGTTTTGCAGTGAGCTTTGTTGCATTATTCCAGGGCTATGAAGCGCAACCTACGCCTGAGGGCGTAGCGCGTGCCACCACCAGAACCGTGGTCATATCCTCTTTGCTGGTGTTATGGCTGGATTTCCTGTTGACTGCGTGGATGTTTCAATAATCCCGCACTGAGCCGCATATTGCGCTGTGCGGGCGGTGCAGATGAATCATTTACCAAGATCCGTGGTGAAGCAGGGTGCTTGGTAAAATTGTAAGAGATCGTAAGAATTGGTGGAAAAAAATGCAAAAAAAATCTCTCGACTTTTGGGTAGGCCTGTTTGTCTTGCTGGGGGCGGGTGCACTGTTGTTTCTGGCACTCAAGGCGGGCAATTTAAGCTCTCTGTCTTTTGAGCAGACGTATACTGTCACAGGGCGTTTCGATAATATCGGCGGCCTCAAACCAAGAGCCGCAGTGAAAAGCGCAGGTGTGGTGGTAGGACGCATTAGTGAAATCAAATTTGACGATAAAACTTACCAGGCGACTGTCGTCATGGAGTTGGAAAAGCGTTACAAATTCCCCAAAAATTCATCCATCAAGATACTGACTGCAGGTTTGCTTGGTGAGCAATATATAGGTTTGACAGCAGGCAGTGACGATATAACGGCCGAAAGGGATGGAAAACCGGCCAAAGACGGTGAAAGAAAATTGTTGGCTGCCGGTGACAGAATTACATTTACCCAGGATGCCATCGTGCTGGAAAGCCTGATCAGTCAGTTCCTGTTCAGCAAGGCAGCAGACGGCAATACGGAAGAGAAAAAATGACAAGAATAGATAAGTTTCCTGCTTCTGGCAGGATGATAGCGATGTTGCTGCTACTGACCAGCGTTTTGTTGACTGGTTGTAGCACTGTGTCAGTAGAAAAAATCAAGGACAAGGCGGACCAGACTCTTGATGTATTGAGCACCAAGACCAATATAGGCAAAAACCCGCGCGATCCACTGGAGGGTTTTAACCGTGCCATGTTCAGTTTCAACGATACTGTGGATGCGGCAGTTGTCAAACCAGTGGCAGAAGCATACCGTGCGGCAACACCAGGCTTTGTTCAGGCTGGCATAGGTAATTTTTTCAGCAATATTGGTGATGTCTGGAATGCGGTGAACAATTTGCTGCAGGGCCGTGTCAATGACAGTGCCACTGATGTCATGCGCTTTGCAGTGAATACCACCATAGGTATAGGTGGTTTGATTGATATAGGTTCGGCTGCTGGCATGCCCAAGCATAATGAAGACTTTGGTCAGACACTGGGGCGTTGGGGTGTCAAGTCTGGTCCTTATCTGGTGTTGCCAGTATTCGGGCCATCGACAGTACGTGATGCCTTCGCCATGCCTGTCGATATGTACGGTGATTTGTGGTATTACAAACGCCCCATGTATATCAAGAACATAGGATCGGTAGTGCGACTGGTTGACAAGCGTGCATCGGTGCTGGATGCCGGTAGCTTGCTGGAAGAGGCTGCACTTGATAAATACGTCTTCTTCCGTGATGCCTACTTGCAACGCCGTGCTGGCCAAGTGAGTCCTGACGCGGACTAAATAATAGCTGCCGTTTGAAATTGTAAGAATTGGTGTAGGTGTGGTGAACTGGGTCAACCGCCGAGTCTGCTGACAAGTTAACTGCTCATGTGCGGCATTCGCCGCAAAATCAGGAACAGGAATAATAAAATGAAACGAACTCTGACAAAATTTTTTAACTTTGTATTTGCCAGCTTGCTCATCACTGGTCTGGCCAGTGGTGTAGCACAGGCACAGGAAGCACCTGATGCCCTGATCAAGCGCCTCAGCGACGAAATCCTGGATGCGGCAAAAAATGACAAGGATATCCAGGCTGGTAATCAAAAGAAAGTCTATGACATGGTGTCAAACAAGATACTGCCATTCATCGATTTCCCACGCATGACTTCCCTGGCTGCCGGCAAAAGCTGGAAAGAAGCGACTCCTGAACAGCAAAAGCAGTTGACCAATGAGTTCCGCACTTTGCTGGTATTCACTTACTCTGGCGCTATTTCCCAGGTAAAAGACCAACGCGTGGAATTTAAACCTATGCGTGCTGAGGCCGGTGATACTGAAGTTGAAGTACGTACCCAGATCATACAATCACGTGGCGAACCTATCGTCTTGAACTATCGCCTGGAAAAATTGGCAACGGGCTGGAAGATTTTTGACATCAATGTACTCGGTGCCTGGCTGGTGGAAACTTACAAAGGCAGTTTCTCTGCTGAAATCAGCAAGTCTGGTATTGATGGCCTGATCAAGACTCTGGCTGAAAAGAACAAGAAACTGGCTGCTTCCAGTGCGGCGAAAAACGCAGCAAAATAAAACGCAAGATATAACGCAAAATCAGTCCGGGAACGTATTGTGTATACAGTAACAGGTGAGCTTAGCCATGATAATGCCAATGCAGTTGCTGCTGCAGGTTTGTCTGCCATAGCTGCCGGCCAGTCAGATTTTGACTTGTCGGCACTGACTAAAATTGACTCCAGTGCAGTGGCGGTCATGATAGCCTGGCAACGTCAGGCTATCCAGAACGGCGTCCAACTGCAGTTCAGTGGCTATTCTGCCAGCTTGCTGAGTTTATTGGCACTATATGGCCTCAACGAGCAATTCCAGCTTCATACACCAGAGCGACATTGATCGCATCCTGAGTTTCTATTTCTGTGTGGCATGCATGGTGACAATACCGGCATGCCAATTCAGATCAAATCCCGAAAATCCCCTATAATCAAAGGTTTCGTCACTCTAGTGGACTGTAATAGTGAACTAGTGACAAGAAACCGGGTTTTCCGGTTCTTAATTCCCCTGATGAGCACTTAGTGCAAACACGCCAGATGGCAGCCATACAAATTAGCAACATACAAAAACGCTACCAGTCGCTACAAGCACTGGGTGGTGTCTCACTCACAATAGAAGAGGGTGAATTTTTCGGTTTGCTGGGGCCAAATGGTGCAGGCAAGACTACTCTGATATCCATACTGGCAGGTCTCAACCGGGCTGACGCCGGCAATATCACCGTGCAAGGTCATGATGTGGTCACAGATTACCGCAATGCCCGCAAGAAGCTGGGCGTGGTACCACAAGAGCTGGTGTTTGATCCCTTCTTCACCGTGCGTGAAACCCTGCGCATGCAGTCTGGTTATTTTGGTCTGAAGAATAATGACAAATGGATAGACGAGGTCATGGAAAACCTCGACCTGACCAATAAGGCCGACGTTAATATGCGCGCTCTGTCAGGTGGCATGAAGCGTCGTGTGCTGGTTGCGCAGGCGCTGGTGCACAAGCCGCCCGTTATCGTGCTGGATGAACCGACTGCCGGTGTCGATGTGGAATTGCGCCAGACTTTATGGCAATTCATCGCCCGCCTGAACCGTGAAGGCCATACTGTGGTCCTGACCACACATTACCTCGAAGAAGCGCAAGCCTTATGCAACCGCATCGCGATGCTCAAACTGGGCAAGGTCGTGGCGCTGGATAGCACTGCCAACCTCATCAAGCGTATCTCAGGCTCGCAATTGCGCATCACCCTGGCAGCCAGTGGCGTGGTGACTTTGCCTGCCAGCTTGCGCGACAAAGTGATTACCCATGAAACCCCATCTGACCCACGGCAGTTTGCCCTGCGCGTGACTGACTACAATCAGGTCGAAGGCATGCTGGCCGCTTTCCGTGCTGATGGCTGTGTCATTGAAGATATGCATTTATTGCAAGCTGATCTGGAAGATGTCTTCCTGCAAATCATGGAGGGCAGCAAATGAGCAGCTTGACCGGTTTTAATACCCTGTTTTACAAAGAGGTCTTGCGCTTCTGGAAAGTGGCGACACAAACCATCACTGCTCCCATCATGACGGCCATCCTGTACTTGTTGATTTTTGGCCATGTGCTGGAAGAGCATGTGCAGGTTTATCCTGGCGTCAAATACACGGCCTTCCTGGTGCCTGGCCTGGTGATGATGAGTGTCTTGCAAAATGCGTTTGCGAACTCTTCTTCTTCACTTATCCAGTCCAAGATTACCGGCAACCTGGTCTTCATCCTCTTGCCACCACTGTCGCACTGGGAAATTTTCAGTGCCTATGTATTGGCTGCGATTTTGCGCGGCGTTGCCGTTGGTGCCGGTGTCTTCATCGTAACTGCCTGGTTTGCTGACCTGCATTTTGTTGCGCCATGGTGGATAGCGATTTTCGCTTTTCTTGGTGCTGCCATGCTGGGTACAATGGGTTTGATTGCCGGTATCTGGGCAGAGAAATTTGACCAGCTTGCGGCTTTCCAGAACTTTTTGATCATGCCTGCCACCTTCCTGTCTGGCGTGTTTTATTCCATCCATTCCCTGCCTGGCGTGTGGCAAAGTATTTCGCGTTTCAATCCATTTTTCTACATGATAGATGGCTTCCGCTTTGGCTTCTTCGGCAAATCCGATGTTGATCCTTTGCATAGCCTGATGATTGTTTCCGTGTTTTCATTATTGCTGGCGACGATTGCCATTCAGATGTTGAAACGTGGATATAAGTTAAGGCACTGAGTACGACACTGAATAAGTATCAACAAAAAAACAATACGCAGTAAAACAATTGCTTCACCATTTTGATCAAGAGAGTTAGCCGTGTTTCCTACGCCCGAACAAATTAAAAATTACATTGCAGCCGGTCTGGAATGTACGCACCTGGAAGTCGAAGGCGACGGCCAGCATTTCACAGCAGTCATTGTGTCTACCGCCTTTGCTGGCAAGCGCCCGATACAGCGTCACCAGATCGTCTATGCCGTGCTGGGTGACCGCATGCGTGAAGAAATACATGCCCTTTCCATGAAAACCCTGACGCCAGAAGAGTACGCTGCATAATGGATAAATTATTGATTACAGGCGGCAATCGCCTGAATGGTGACATCACGATTTCCGGCGCAAAAAATGCTGCACTGCCTATCCTGTGCGCAGGTTTGCTGACCTCGGGTAACGTTGAATTGCATAACGTGCCTTCGCTGCAAGATGTCAGCACCATGCTGAAATTGCTCCGTCAAATGGGTTTGCAAGTCACGCAGGAAAATGGTGTGACCACACTCAATGGCGCAGCCATAGACAAGCTCGAAGCACCCTATGACCTGGTGAAAACCATGCGCGCATCGATACTGGTGCTCGGCCCCTTGCTGGCACGTTTTGGTGAAGCGAAAGTATCTTTGCCAGGCGGTTGCGCGATAGGTTCGCGCCCGGTCGATCAGCACATCAAGGGCTTGCAAGCCATGGGTGCCGAGATCAATATTGAAGCAGGTTACATCCACGCCAAGGCCAAGAAACTCAAGGGTGCACGCATAGTCACCGACATGATCACCGTGACCGGCACAGAGAATTTGCTGATGGCCGCGACGCTCGCCGAAGGTGAAACCGTGCTGGAAAATGCCGCACGCGAACCTGAAGTTACTGACCTGGCCAACTTGCTGGTTGCCATGGGTGCCAAGATAGAAGGCATAGGCACAGACCGCCTCGTCATCCAGGGTGTAGACAGCCTGCACGGTGCTGCCCATACCGTGATCGCTGACCGTATAGAAACCGCAACCTTCCTGTGTGCAGTAGCTGCCACTGGTGGTGACATCACCTTGAAAAACACGCGCAGTGACATCCTCGATGTCGCACTCGACAAATTGCGTGAAGCTGGCGTGATACTGACGACAGGCCCGGACTGGATACGTGCGCAAATGAGTGGTCGCCCCAAGGCGGTTGGTTTCCGCACGACTGAATATCCTGGTTTCCCGACCGACATGCAGGCGCAATTCATGGCACTGGACTGTATCGCCCAAGGTACCAGTATCGTCACTGAAACGATATTTGAAAATCGTTTCATGCATGTGCAGGAAATGAACCGCCTGGGTGCGAAGATAGAAATTGATGGCCACACTGCCATCGTGAACGGTGTTGATAAACTCATCGGTGCGCCGGTCATGGCAACTGATTTGCGCGCATCCGCCTCGCTGGTGATCGCCGCCATGGTAGCCGAGGGAGAAACCCTGATCGACCGTATCTACCATCTGGATCGCGGCTATGACCGCATGGAAGTCAAACTCTCCGCAGTCGGTGCACAGATACAGCGAGTCAAATAAATGTCTTCACCCACCACTCCACAATTGACACTGGCCTTGTCCAAAGGCCGCATCTTTGAAGAAACCCTGCCTTTGCTGGAAGCGGCAGGCATACGCGTCACCGAAGATCCAGAAAAATCGCGCAAGCTGATACTGGCGACCAATGATCCTGATGTCCGCGTCATCATCGTGCGTGCATCTGACGTGCCTACCTATGTGCAATATGGCGCGGCTGATTTTGGCGTGGCAGGCAAGGATGTCTTGCATGAGCATGGTGGTGCTGGCCTGTACCAGCCTATCGATTTGAACATTGCCAAATGCCGCATGTCGGTTGCCGTATCTGTGGGCTTTGATTATGAAAATGCTGTGCGCCAGGGTGCGCGCCTGCGGGTTGCGACCAAGTACACAGAAACTGCGCGCCAGCATTTTGCTGCCAAGGGTGTGCACGTCGATCTGATCAAGCTGTATGGTTCGATGGAACTGGCACCACTGGTTGGTTTGTCAGATGCGATCGTCGATCTGGTCAGCACCGGCAGCACCCTACGCGCAAATAACCTGGTGGAAGTGGAACACATCATGGAAATTTCTTCGCGTTTGGTAGTTAATCAGGCTGCCCTGAAACTGAAGCGTGAACGCCTGCAACCCATATTGGAAGCATTTGATCGTGTTTCCAAGGCAAATGCATAATTGACCAAGAGAACAGTATGGCATCCCTGATTACCCGGCTTGATACTACCGATGCAGATTTTTCCAGAAAACTGACTTCACTGCTGGCTTTTGAAGCGAGTGAAGATGAGGCGATAGACCGCGCCGCTGCGCAGATTTTGGCCAGCGTCAAAACCAGTGGCGATACCGCAGTGCTGGAAGCGACCAATCGTTTTGATCGTCTGAATGCTAGCAGCGTTGCCGCGCTGGAGTTAACGCAAGAAGAGATGCAGGCTGCATTGGCATCGCTGAATACAGAACGCCGCACTGCGCTGGAAACGGCAGCAGCACGTGTACGCGCTTATCACGAAATTCAGAAGGCAGAATGTGGCTCAGCCGGTTTCAGCTATACCGAAGCTGACGGCACCGTGCTCGGCCAAAAAGTCACCCCACTGGACCGTGTTGGCATCTATGTGCCAGGCGGCAAGGCTGCTTACCCATCTTCCGTATTGATGAATGCAATACCGGCCAAGGTGGCAGGCGTCAAAGAAATTATCATGGTCGTACCTACGCCAGACGGTGTAAAAAATCCGCTGGTATTGGCAGCTGCCGCGATTGCCGGTGTTGACCGCGTGTTCACAATTGGTGGTGCCCAGGCTGTCGGCGCTTTGGCTTATGGTACGGCGACAATACCTGCTGTCGATAAGATCGTTGGCCCCGGTAATGCCTATGTGGCTTCGGCCAAGCGCCGTGTGTTTGGTGTGGTCGGCATAGATATGATTGCCGGTCCGTCCGAGATTTTGGTCTTGTGCGATGGCACGACTGACCCTGACTGGGTTGCCATGGATTTGTTTTCGCAAGCTGAACATGATGAACTGGCGCAATCCATTTTATTATGCCCGGATGAAACCTATATCGAAGCAGTGCAGGCCAGCATCATCAAGCTCTTGCCTGATATGCCGAGGCATGAAGTGATACGCACTTCACTGGCCAATCGTGGCGCACTGATCAAGGTGCGTGATATGGATGAAGCCTGTGAAATCGCGAATAGCATCGCGGCAGAACATCTGGAAATTTCCGCAGAAAATCCTCAGCAATGGGCAGAAAAGATACGCCATGCCGGTGCCATGTTCCTTGGTCGCTATTCATCTGAATCCCTGGGTGATTACTGCGCTGGCCCCAACCATGTCTTGCCAACTTCACGCACGGCGCGTTTCTCTTCACCGCTGGGCGTGTATGACTTCCAGAAACGTTCATCGATGATTTTCGTCAGTGAACAGGGCGCGCAGACCCTGGGCAAGGTAGCGGCTGAACTCGCTTATGGCGAAGGCTTGCAAGCCCATGCCCGTAGCGCAGAATTTCGGCTCAAGTCATGAAAGCGAAACTGCTGCCAGTTATGAATACCCGCATATGATGGCTGATTGGCGTAACCAGGTTTTTTGTGAAGACGCGCTGCAAGGTCTGGCGCGTTTGCCTGATGCCAGCATCGATTTATTGCTGGCTGACCCACCTTATGGTCTGGGCAAGGATTATGGCAATGAATCAGACAAGATGGAGTCGGCTGACTATCTGGAATGGATGGCACAGTGGATAGATCTGGCTCTGCCCAAGCTGAAGGCAAATGGCAGTCTGTATATCTTTCTGACCTGGCGTTATTCGCCAGAAGTCTTTGTCATGCTCAAGCAGCGCATGAGCATGATGAATGAAATTATCTGGGACAGGCGCGTGCCGTCGATGGGTGGTACCGTAAGGAAGTATTCATCGGTGCATGACACGATAGGCTTTTTTGTCAAAGCCAAGGATTATTATTTTGACCTGGATGCAATACGCATACCGTATGATGCAGCCACCAAGAAAGCTCGCAGCCGCAAGATTTTTGAGGGTGCAAAGTGGCTGGAAATGGGATTCAATCCCAAGGATGTCTGGAGTGTTTCGCGCCTGCACAGAGAGCATGCCGAACGTGAAGAACATCCTACCCAAAAACCGCTCGAAATCATCGAGCGCATGATCAAGGCTTCCTGCCCACCCGGCGGCGTTGTACTCGATCCCTTCATGGGCAGCGGCACCACCGCCGTAGCTGCCAAACGTTGCGGGCGTGATTTTGTCGGATTTGAATTGAATCCCGACTATTGCGCAATGATAGAAAATCGCCTGGCCTCAATCGACACGGAAGTAATTCCTGCCTGATTTGTGTTGAACGGTGTTGAGCAGGGGCCTGCGTGATTTTCAATGTACTAGCTGAACATGGAGCAAGAATTGAGCATCACCAAACTGATACGCCCTGAAATCGCCAGCCTGTCCGCCTATCACGTGCCGGACGCCAGTGGTTTCCTGAAACTTGATGCGATGGAAAACCCTTACCTGTTGCCGCCGGACATGCAGCAGGAACTGGCCACTCATCTGGCAGGCGTGGCACTGAACCGTTATCCACAACCAGCCTATGCTAGCCTCAAGCAATTGATTGCAGATAAGCTGGGCGTGCCTGCGGGACATGACATCGTCCTCGGCAATGGCTCGGATGAACTTATCAGCATGGTGTCCATCGCTTGCGCCAAACCGGGTGCCAAGGTATTGGCACCGGTGCCCGGCTTCGTCATGTATGCAATGTCAGCCTTGTTTGCAGGACTGGAATTCGTGGGCGTAGACCTGAACCCGGATTTCACGCTGAACAAAGCGGCGATGCTGGCAGCCATAGTCGAGCATCAACCGGTCATCACTTATCTAGCTTATCCCAACAATCCTACCGGCACGCTGTATGATGCTGACGACATGGTCGCCATTTTGCAGGCAGTTGGTGAGAATGGCATCGTCATCGTCGATGAAGCTTATCAACCCTTTGCCCAGGCCAGCTTCATGTCACGCCTGGCAGAGTTTGATAATCTGGTCGTCATGCGCACCGTCTCCAAGCTGGGTCTGGCGGGTATACGGCTGGGTTATATGGCTGGCAATAATGCCCTGATGCATGAGTTTGAAAAAGTGCGCCCGCCTTACAACATCAATGTATTGACACAGGCTGCTGCAGAATTTGTCTTGGCCAGGGTAGATGTACTGGATGCCCAGGCAGCCGAATTGCGCCAGCAACGCACTGAAATGATGGCAGCCATGGCAAGCTTGCCAGAGGTGCAAGTCTTTCCTTCTTCTGCCAATTTTGTGTTGATACGTGTTGCGAATGCCGAACAAGTCTTTGTGAAATTACGCGAACAAAAAATTTTAGTCAAAAATGTAGGTAAAATGCATAATCTGCTGGGTAACTGTCTGCGTATCACAGTCAGTACCCGGGAAGAGAATGCTCTTTTTCTTGCTGCCCTGGCAGCATCTTTATCATCAAAATGAATAAGCCCATAGAACGCATTGCGGCGGTTACCCGCAATACCAATGAAACACAAATCCGTGTTGCCATTAATCTTGATGGCACAGGCCAGCAAAAACTCAATACTGGCGTCCCTTTCCTGGATCATATGCTGGATCAGATCGCCCGTCATGGCCTGATTGATCTGGATATAGAAGCCGTCGGTGACTTGCATATTGATGCCCACCACACGGTAGAAGACGTTGGTATTACCCTGGGTCAGGCATTTGCCAAGGCAATTGGTGATAAAAAAGGCATACGCCGTTATGGTCATGCTTATGTGCCTCTGGACGAGGCATTGTCGCGCGTGGTCATCGACTTTTCTGGCCGCCCAGGCCTCGAATACCATATCCCGTTCACCCGCGCCATGATAGGCAATTTTGATGTTGATCTGACCCGTGAATTTTTCCAGGGTTTCGTCAATCATGCTCTGGTCAGCTTGCATATCGACAACTTGCGCGGCGATAACTCCCATCATCAATGCGAAACTGTGTTCAAAGCCTTTGGCCGTGCCCTGCGCATGGCAACCGAGCTCGATGCGCGTGCAGCAGGAACCATACCCTCGACCAAAGGCAGCCTTTAATCGCAATGCTGATAGTAAATACCAGCCCGGCTGGTGATCCATTATGAATAAAATTGTTGTAGTAGATTATGGTATGGGTAATTTGCGCTCGGTAGCGCAAGCCCTGCGTGCGGTAGCACCTGAAGCGAATGTGCTGATCTCTGGCGAAGTTGCCGATATCAGCAGCGCTGATCGTATCGTTTTGCCAGGGCAGGGCGCCATGCCGGATTGCATGAGCTGCCTGCGTGAATCAGGCTTGCAAGATGCCTTGCTGGAAGCCGCCCGCAGCAAACCCCTGTTTGGTGTGTGCGTAGGTGAGCAAATGTTGTTTGATGTCAGCGAAGAGGGTAATACGCCTGGTCTGGGTCTCTTGCCTGGTAAAGTGGTACGCTTTGAGCTGGATGGGCAATTGCAGGCAGATGGTTCGCGTTACAAAGTTCCACAAATGGGCTGGAACCGTGTGCAGCAATCGCAGTCACATGCTCTGTGGCAAGACATTGCTGATGATGCTTATTTTTATTTTGTGCATAGTTATTATGCCCAGCCTGCAAGTGTGCAACATGCGGTGGGCATGACGGATTACGGCAGCCTGTTTGCCTGTGCAGTAGCACGTGACAATATCTTTGCTACCCAGTTCCACCCTGAAAAGAGCGCCACAGCTGGCTTGCAACTGTATAAGAATTTTGTACACTGGAAACCATAAGTGGCTCTGCAGTGTCTGATTAGTGTCTGATGTAAATTGTTTACTCTGATTTTTAACTGGTATTGTCTTTTTTTATTGTCTCATTGACGTTCCTACTTTTTCTCATATCATGCTGCTCATCCCTGCTATAGACCTGAAAGATGGCCACTGCGTACGCCTTAAACAAGGTGACATGGACCAGGCCACCGTATTTTCTGAAGACCCGGCTGAAATGGCGCGCCATTGGCTGCGTCAGGGCGCGCGTCGTCTGCATCTGGTGGATTTGAACGGCGCGTTTGCCGGCAAGCCCAAGAACGAGGCGGCCGTCAAAGCCATCATCCAAGCGGTGCGTGATTACGCAGAAGAAACCGATACCGAAGAAATCCCGGTGCAGCTGGGTGGCGGCATCCGTGATCTGGATACCATAGAACGCTATCTTGACGATGGCCTGTCCTACATCATCATAGGCACGGCGGCGGTCAAGAACCCAGGTTTCCTGGCAGACGCCTGTAGTGCCTTCCCTGGCCAGATCATCGTCGGCATTGATGCCAAGGATGGTAAGGTAGCCACCGATGGCTGGAGCAAATTATCTGGTCATGAAGTTATTGACCTCGCCAAGAAATTTGAAGGCTATGGCGTTGAAGCCATTGTCTATACCGACATAGGCCGTGACGGCATGATGGGTGGCGTGAATATTGAAGCCACCGTCAAGCTGGCGCAGGCTGTCAGCATCCCGGTTATCGCTTCTGGTGGCGTGCATGTACTGGCCGACGTTGAAGCCCTGTGCGCTGTGCAGGACGAGGGCATAGAAGGTGTGATCTGTGGCCGTTCGATTTACGAAGGCACGCTGGATTTGTTGTCTGCACAAGACCGTGCCGACGAGCTCAGTGGTGAATTCGATGATGAAGAAGAGACTGAATGAGCTTAGCCAAACGTATTATCCCTTGTCTTGATGTGACTGCTGGCCGCGTCGTCAAGGGCATTAATTTCCAGGAATTGCGCGATGCCGGTGATCCGGTAGAAATCGCCCGTCGTTATGACGGGCAGGGCGCAGATGAAATTACTTTCCTTGATATCACTGCATCCTCTGATGGCCGCGACCTGATCTTGCCGATTATCGAAGCCGTGGCTTCACAAGTATTCATCCCGCTGACTGTTGGTGGTGGTGTGCGCACGGTGGCTGATGTGCGCCGCTTGCTCAATGCCGGTGCTGACAAGGTCGGCATCAATACTTCTGCAGTGACCAACCCGCAACTGGTGGCCGATGCTGCACATAAGTACGGTTCGCAATGCATAGTCGTGGCGATTGATGCCAAGAATGTGGGGCCCGGCAAGTGGGAAGTGTTTACCCATGGTGGACGCAACGCCACCGGTCTGGATGCGGTTGAATGGGCGCAGCACATGGCCAAACTGGGCGCAGGTGAAATCCTGCTGACCAGCATGGACAAGGACGGTACACGTTCCGGTTTTGACCTGGGCCTGACCCGTGCAGTGTCGGATGCAGTATCGATCCCTGTCATTGCATCAGGCGGTGTGGGTGGCTTGCAAGACCTGGCGGATGGTATCAAGGTAGGTGGGGCAGATGCGGTACTGGCTGCCAGTATCTTCCATTATGGACAACATACAGTAGGCGAAGCAAAACAATTTATGGCAGCACAACATATACCGATGAGGTTGTCATGAGCGCGGCAAAATGGTTGAACAAGGTCAAGTGGGATGAAAACGGCCTGGTGCCCGTCATTGCTCAGGAAGCCAGCAGCAATGACATATTGATGTTTGCCTGGATGAACCGTGACGCCCTGACAAAAACCGTGGAACTGGGTGAAGCTGTTTACTGGAGCCGTTCGCGCAAGAAACTCTGGCATAAGGGTGAAGAATCCGGCCATATCCAGAAGGTCAAGGAAATCCGCATCGATTGCGATGAAGACGTGGTCTTGCTGAAGATAGAGCAGACGGACAGCATTGCCTGCCATACTGGCCGCCATTCCTGTTTCTTCCAGAAATTTGAAGGCAGCCTCAATGATGGTGACTGGCAAGCCGTTGATCCGGTCTTGAAAGATCCGGAAAGTATCTACAAATAAGCATCAAAAAATGAGTATATTGTTATGAGTGTTTCCCAAGAGCAGACCCTGCAACGTCTGGCAGAGATCATAGAAAGCCGCAAGCTGGCCAATGGTGGCGACCCGGATAAATCCTATGTGGCCCGCCTGTTTTCTAAGGGTGACGACGCTATCTTGAAAAAGATAGGCGAAGAAGCAACAGAAACTGTCATGGCCGCCAAGGATGCGCGGGTGTCGGGTGACGCCAGCAAGCTTTTATATGAATGTGCTGATCTCTGGTTTCATTCTCTTGTCATGTTGGCCCAGTATGATCTGGGCCCTCAACAGGTGCTTGATGAGCTGGCCAGACGTGAAGGTATTTCTGGTATTGAAGAAAAAGCGGCACGCAAGGGTGCGTGAATATCGACTTATCATTTGAATCAAATCAGGTGAATATCAAATGAGGTCGGTTGATTATCAATATGCACCTTGTTGAAAATGAACGGATAAAACGTGGATAACTGTATTTTTTGTAAGATTGCTGCAAAACAAATTCCCTCTGCCAGCGTCTATGAAGATGAAGAATTGCTGGCCTTTAAAGATATCAACCCGGCTGCCCCTGTGCACCTGCTGATTATCCCCAAAGTGCATATCGATACTCTGTCTTCGGCAGAGCCTGAACATACTGCTTTATTGGGTAAAATGCTGGCGCTGGCACCAAAACTGGCGCAGGAACAGGGTTGTGCGCCAGTGCAAGGCGCTGATGGTAGTTTATCCGGGGGCTATAAAACCCTGATCAACACCGGGCCTGATGGTGGGCAGGAGGTGTATCATCTGCACATGCATGTGATAGGTGGTCCCAAACCATGGCGCGGACAGCGTTGATAGAAATTGATAGCTGACACTGGGCAGACGCGCTGTGACAGCAACAGATTGTGATTATATTTTTCGAGAGCATAACTCTCACTAGGAGTAAGTAATGGGTTCATTAAGTATTTGGCACTGGCTGATTGTTCTGGTTGTCATCGTGCTGGTGTTTGGCACCAAGAAACTGGGCAATGTCGGTTCTGATATCGGCAAAGCCGTCAAGGGTTTCAAGGACGGCGTCAAGGGTGAAGAAGAAAAGCCGGGCGCATCTCAGGTTGCTGACAAAGGCACCATAGACGTAGAAGCCAAAGACAAATCCAAGCTGTGATGTATTTCCCTTGCACTGATGTGCAGCCATCACCAGGATTGCCAGCATGATAGACCTGGGAATCAGCAAGCTTGCTTTAATAGGTGTGGTTGCCCTGATCGTGATCGGTCCTGAAAAATTGCCCAAGGTGGCAAGGATGGCTGGCACCTTGCTGGGTCGTGCGCAACGTTATATCAATGAAGTCAAGTCTGAAGTCAGTCGCGAAATCGAGCTGGAAGAATTTCGCAAGATGCATAAAGACGTGCAGAATGCGGCACAGAATGTAGAGCAGTCCATACATCAGACATGGTCCGAGACTGAACAGGAATTGCGTAACTTGGATCAGGAAACCGATACGGCCCTATTGCATACAGCCACACCTGAGCAACTGGCGGTTAAGGCAAAAAGTTTCCGTCGTAAAAAACTTGCCCGTACTTCTGCATTGCCTGCCTGGTATAAAAATCGACACGGTCAGCGTCAGCATATTATCTCTGGATCGGCAAGAATGGCGCGTCACCGTGCCTCCCCCCGTTCTGGTGGTAGTTTCTTTTAATTCTCGCTTATGTCTTTGCGTATTTATAATTTGGCGGTATTCGCATGAGCGATCACTCGGAACAAGGCCCGGAAGAAAGCTTTATCTCGCATCTGGTGGAATTGCGCGACCGGCTGATCAAGATACTTGGGGGGCTGATTTTGGCCTTCGCTGTATTGATGATATGGCCTGGACCATCGGCAATTTACGATTTTGTAGCTCAACCTATGGAAGCTTCCCTACCAGCAGGATCTAAGATGCTTGCGATAGGTGTATTTTCGCCATTTTTGGTGCCAATGAAGCTATCATTGTTGGTAGCCTTCATGTTGGCACTACCCTGGATTTTGTATCAGATCTGGGCTTTTGTTGCGCCTGGCCTGTATGCACATGAGAAACGCTTGGTGGCACCTTTAGTGATTTCATCATCGGTACTGTTTTTTTGCGGTGTAGCGTTTTGTTATTTTCTGGTATTTGGTCGAGTCTTCAAATTTATAAGTGAATTTGCGCCAACTTCCATCACTGTTGCACCCGATATAGAAAATTATTTAGACTTTGTTATTTCCATGTGTCTTGCATTTGGCGTAACCTTCGAGGTGCCGGTGGTCGTGGTTGTGCTGGTACGCATGGGGCTTGTGTCGCTGGAAAAACTCAAGGCCATCCGCCCATATGTCATCGTTGGTGCGTTCGTGATTGCCGCCATCGTGACACCACCAGATATCGTCAGCCAGTTTTCACTCGCTGTACCGATGATTGTGTTGTACGAACTGGGTCTGCTGATCGCCCCGCTGTTTGTAAGGGCAACCCAGGCACCACCAGAAGCTGGTGAATCAAACAGCCAGTAAGGTTCAGGCCGACCGCAACCAGCTTACCAGTGGCATCGCGCTGCGGTAAGCTGTCAATAGGGTGGTTTTCAATTCGTCGGTATCCATGCCCTTGAGCGGGCATTCTGTCCATACCATGAAGTTCTTCAGCTTGATCTGTTCTATATGCGGCAGGTCAGCATCAAAGCCTTTAGGCGGGCGTTGCAGCTTGCCTTCTTCTTGCAGCGTACCAAACTGGGCTTTCAGCTTCTTGTCTTTCAATACCTTGGCAAAACCATCCGGGTCAGCCACGATGTGATTGCGTATCGCCTTCAAACGGTCTGAAGGCGGCATATACTCACCAACCGCATAAAACAGGCGGCCAGTGCCATCCATCTGGAAGTAATAGGCAGGCCCACCGCCTTCGCTGGGCTTCTTGCGTCCGCTGGGCAAGATGGACGACGAGAAAGTTGTTTTATAGGGCGATTTGTCATGCGCAAAACGCACATCGCGGTTGATACGGAATAAGGCCTTTTTTGGTTCCAGTCCGGCAATCGCAGGGTCAAACTTGCTGATGTCCGTAATCAGCTCAGTCACCAGTTGCAAAAATTCTGCCCGTAAAATGTCATAGCGGGGTTTGTTCATGACGAACCAGGCGCGGTTATTGTTGTCGCCCAGTTCAGACAAATAAGCTTGCAAGTCGATCAAATGCATGGATTTTTATTCCCGGTTTTCTTCTTTACGTGCTGACGGGCGTTTACCTATCAGGATTTCCAGCGTCGGCTCCCTGGTATCACGCAAGACGGTGATCTTGGCCTTGTTGCCTGGCTTGAGTTGCGCCACCAGGTTCAGCATCTGGGTCGTGTCGCCCACGGGTTTGCCTTCGATGGCGATGAGGATGTCGCCAGGCTTCATGCCAGCTTTGTCAGCCGGGCCGCCGCGTATCACACCAGCGATGATGGCACCGGATTTCTGTTTCAGGCCAAAGCTGTCAGCCAGCTCGGGCGTGATATCTTGCGGTTCCACACCTATCCAGCCGCGTACTACCTGGCCATTGGTGATGATGGATTCCATGACCTGCTTGACGGTAGTCGCCGGGATCGCAAAACCTATGCCTACCGAACCACCTGTCTGCGAATAAATCGCGGTATTCACACCCAGCAGATTACCGTTGACATCGACCAGTGCGCCACCGGAGTTGCCGGGGTTGACGGCAGCATCGGTCTGGATAAAGTTTTCAAAGGCATTTTCTGTCAGATTATTGCGCCCCAGAGCCGAGATAATGCCCATGGTGACAGTCTGACCTACGCCAAAAGGATTGCCAATCGCAAGCACCACGTCGCCCACGTTCGCGGTGTCAGAGCGACCTAAAGTAATCGCAGGCAAATCGGGTAAATTGATTTTGATGACCGCCAGATCAGTCTCAGGGTCAGTGCCGACTATCTTGGCGCTGGTCTTGCGGCCATCTGCCAGGGCAACTTCGATATCATCAGCAGCTTCCACCACATGGTTATTCGTCAGAATATAACCTTCAGAACTGACGATCACACCAGAGCCCAAACTGGACAGTCGCTCGGCCTGCGGATTTTGCCGGTCGCCAAAAAAACGCCTGAGGAAGGGGTCGTTCAAGAGCGGGTTGCGGCGCTGACGCACTTCTTTCGAGGTGAAGATATTCACTACGGAGGGCATGGCCCTCTTTGCTGCCGCACCATAAGAACTTTGCGCAGGTATGCTATTGGCAGGGGCCTCTTTAACGATGGCACCGGCATTCAGGGTCTGGCTTTGCCTGCTGTTATAGCCAGCTTTTACCCAATCGGGTTTCAAGGTGGTTACAATAAACCAGAGCGCCAGACCGACAGTAACAGTTTGGGCAAATAATAACCAAAGACGACGCATAGGAAGTATCAGTATGAAATCAGTGAATCGGGACGAATTAGCGCAATTCCTGGCAAAAGAATTACAGGTAAATTACTTTCGTGATTATTGCCCAAACGGCGTGCAGGTGGAAGGGCGCAGCACGATTAAACATATTGTCAGTGGCGTGACTGCGAGTTTAGCATTATTGGAAAAAGCCGTGGAAATGCAGGCCGATGCCATACTCGTACATCATGGTTACTTCTGGCGTGGCGAGGATATGCGCGTCATTGGGCAAAAACAACGCCGCCTGAAACTCTTGCTTGAAAATGATATTTCCCTGTTTGCCTACCATCTGCCGTTGGATAATCACGTTGAACTGGGCAATAACATAGGCCTGGGGCGTTGCCTGGGCATGACTGCAGACGGGCGTTTTGGTGAAAACGATCTGGCCTGGCTAGGTACAGTGGATGACAAGGCAATCGTGACGCTGGCTGATCTGGCCCTGCATATAGAATTGAAACTAGGGCGCAAGCCCCTGCTGATTGGGGACCCAGCTGCCGCCGTGGGCCGCGTGGCCTGGTGCACTGGTGCTGCCCAGAATATGCTGGACCAGGCCATTACGGCAGGTGCTTCGGTGTACCTGAGCGGTGAAATTTCCGAGCCTACGGTGCACCTGGCACGCGAATCAGGCGTGGCGTATATCGCCTGCGGTCATCATGCGACCGAGCGTTTTGGCGTGCAGAGTCTTGGAAAGTTCATTGCTGACACGTTCGGGGTGCAGCACAGTTTTGTGGATATTGATAATCCGGTGTGAAGGGATGTCATTGATTTTGAGCGTAGCTGAAGCGCTGAAGTCATGGAAGACTCGCCTGATTTCGTAGGAGCGACTTTAGCCGCGATCAGTTGATTCCGTCGGCCATTCGCGGCTGAAGCCGCTCCTACAGAGGAGCGGTCTGGCATGGATAGCACTCTGGCCTGCGGTGCTAAGTAACTCCAATGGTAATCACTTCTTCAAAGCATCCCTGATTTCGCGCAATAACAAAACATCTTCAGGCGTGACTTCTGGTGCTGGAGCTGGCGCTGGTTCTGCCTCAGCCTTCCTGAGCGCATTGACCAGTTTTACCATCTGGAAGATCACAAATGCAAGGATAACAAAGCTGACGGTGACCGTGATGAAGTTGCCATATGCGATGACGCCACCGGCTTTTTTGGCTTCTGCCAGCACCAGGTGCGTGCCCTGGCCATTTAGCGGGATGTAGTAATTGGAAAAATCCAGCCCGCCGACTATGCGCCCGATAATAGGCATGACGATATCGCCAACAAGGGAATCAACGATTTTGCCAAAGGCGGCACCGATGATGACGCCGACGGCCAGATCAACGACATTGCCGCGGCTGATAAAGGTTTTAAATTCGTGCAACATGCCCATAGAAATTCTCCGGTTGAAAGACTGATAAAGAGGTCGTGAGTAAGTGATCGGCAGTTGTTAAAGCGCTCAAGTGCAAATTCTGGTGTGGAATAAGCTACAAAGAGTCACAGAAAAGCCACAAAAAAGCCCAAAAACACCACAGAAACACATGTCCAAAATGTAATTAGCCAGATTTTAATGCGCAAAGCAGACGAAAAGCGCACAGTTTTTTGTCAATTTTCTTTTCTCTTGCTGCCGGAATATTTATTATTGATGCTGATTTTGTGCTCAAAGTACAGATCCAGCCAACCTGAACATGCAATTCGGGCTTGAATTGTTGAAAAATGCCAGCAAGTTGGCGTTTCGGATATCTTTTTCTTTAAAACCATATCCGGGTCATTTATAATTTAAGGTTGCTAGAAGCTGGGTTTTTGCTTCATCAAGTTTTGATTATTGACAGATTGGGGTTGGTATGAGTATCGAAAAGCAGGTCGATTCCGGCCGTCGCGGTTTGCTCGTCGCCACTTGCGCGGCGGGTGGTGTGGCTGGCTTGGCAACGGCAGGTGCGCTGGTAAGCACTTTCCAGCCATCCGAGCGTGCCAAGGCAGCAGGTGCACCGGTAGAGGTGGACATTTCTGCCTTGAAACCGGGCGAAATGCAAACGACTGAATGGCGCGGTAAGCCAGTGTGGATTTTGAAACGCACGCAGGAAATGATGGACAGTCTGAAAAAGACTGAAGACAAGGTCGCCGATCCAAAGTCGGAAAAACCTTACACCATGGCGATGCCAGAGTACTGCGACAAGCAAACCCGTTCACGCAAGGAACATAGCGACATCCTGGTAACAGTTGGTATTTGTTCCCACCTGGGCTGCTCTCCAAGTTCCAAATTCCAGTCTGGCGCACAGCCATCCTTGCCGGATGACTGGAATGGCGGTTTCCTTTGCCCATGCCATGGTTCGACTTTCGATCTGGCCGGCCGTGTGTATAAAAATAAACCAGCCCCACAAAACCTGGATGTGCCTCCTCACATGTTTTTGTCGGAAACAAAAATCATCATCGGTAAAGATGAGAAAGGCGAGGCCTGATCATGGCATTTGTTGAGAAAAAACTCCCGGCGGACGCTCCTGTCGTGGACAAGGCCTTGAACTGGGTTGACTCCCGTTTTCCGCTGACCAAGCTGTGGAATGATCAATGGGGCAAGTATTACGCGCCAAAGAACTTCAACTTCTGGTACATCTTTGGTTCCCTGGCGATGCTGGTGCTGGTTATCCAGATCGTTACCGGTATTTTCCTGGTCATGCATTACAAACCAGATGCGAATCTGGCGTTTGCCTCTGTTGAATACATCATGCGTGATGTGCCCTGGGGCTGGCTGGTGCGTTATATGCACTCGACCGGCGCTTCGGCATTTTTCATCGTCGTGTACCTGCATATGACCCGTGCCTTCCTGTACGGCTCTTACCGCAAGCCACGCGAGCTGATCTGGTTGTTCGGTTTTGCGATTTTCCTGTGCCTGATGGCCGAAGCCTTCTTCGGTTACCTGCTGCCATGGGGTCAGATGTCTTACTGGGGTGCCCAGGTTATTGTTAACCTGTTTGGTGCCATTCCTTTCATCGGTCCTGATCTGTCTTTGTGGATACGTGGTGACTATGTGGTGTCTGACGCAACATTGAACCGCTTCTTCTCTTTCCACGTGATCGCCATTCCTCTGGTCTTGCTGGGTCTGGTAGCTGCTCACTTGATCGCCCTGCATGAAGTGGGTTCCAATAACCCTGACGGCATAGAAATCAAGGATAACATCGGTCCGGATGGTCACCCTGTTGATGGTGTGCCTTCCCACCCTTACTACACTTTCCACGATATCTTTGGCGTGACTGTGTTCCTGACTATTTTCAGTGCAGTTGTGTTCTTTGCACCGGAAATGGGTGGTTACTTCCTTGAGTACAACAACTTTATCCCGGCTGATTCACTGAAAACGCCTTCACACATTGCACCGACCTGGTATTTCACGCCTTTCTACTCGATTCTGCGTGCGACTACTTCCGAGTTCCTGTTTGTTGTGCAAGCTGGTGTTGTTGCTTACGTTGCATTGATCTGGCTGACCACGAAGTTGCCACAATTGCTGAAGATTGCCATCGCAGCAATTGCACTGGTTGCTATCGCGGGCATGATGCCAGGTGCACTGGATGCGAAATTCTGGGGTGTGGTATTGTTCGGCGGTTCTGTCATGATCCTGGCGCTGTTGCCATGGCTGGACGTTTCTCCGGTCAAATCGATACGTTACCGTCCTGACTGGCACAAATATGTTTATATCGTCTTCGGTATTGCCTTCGTTGCCCTGGGTTACCTCGGTGTGCAGGCTCCATCGCCGATAGGTGAGCGTGTTTCCCAGGTTTGTGCAGTCATCTACTTCGGCTTCTTCATGCTGATGCCATGGTGGAGTGCAATGGGAACATTTAAGCCCGTGCCCAAGCGCGTTACATTTGCAGCGCACTGAGAAATAGCGAGGAAGAACAAGCATGAAATTACTTAAAAAACTGATCGCTGCGTTGGCATTTGCACCAGCAATGGTACTGGCAAGTGGTGGCACTTTCCCACTGGACCATGCACCTGATCGTTCTACCGACCTGCCAGCATTGCAGAATGGTGCCAAGTTGTTCGTCAACTATTGCCTGAACTGTCACTCTGCTTCGGCCATGCGTTACAACCGTTTGAAAGATATCGGTTTGACAGATGATCAGATCAAGCAGAACTTGCTGTTCACTGGTGAAAAAGTCGGCGACCTGATGAAGACCACCATGTCGGCCAAGGATGCCAAGGAATGGTTTGGTGCAGTACCGCCTGATTTGTCCGTGATTGCCCGCGCCAAAGCTTCTGGTGATGGTACTGGTGCCGACTGGATCTACACTTATCTGCGTACTTACTACAAAGATGATTCCCGCCCGACTGGCTGGAATAACAAAGTGTTTCCTAACGTAGGCATGCCACACGTACTGTGGGAATTGCAAGGCGAACAAGAAGAAAAGTTCGTGGAAGAAAAAGATCCACACGATGCATCCAAAAAGGTGCACAAGTTTGTTGGCTTTGATCTGGTTAAACCAGGCACGATGAACAAGATAGAGTATGACAATGCAGTCGGTGACCTGGTTGCCTACATGCAGTGGATGGGTGAACCAGCACAAAACACACGCAGACGTCTGGGCGTATGGGTTTTGCTGTTCCTTGCGACACTGGCAACACTGGCATGGCGTTTGAATGCGTCTTACTGGAAAGAAGTAAAATAAATGTAAGGTTTCCGGCTTGCGCTATTCATAGTACGAGCCAGGAATTTTTTGAGATCGTCCGTTTTTCTCCGTCGTAGACGGACGTGTAATCCCAGGGGTGAGGTGCGCAAAACTGGCTCCTCGCCCCGATCGTTTCTAAGGAACTATAAAAATGATGGTTCTCTACTCGGGTACAACCTGCCCATTTTCTCAACGTTGCCGCCTGGTGTTGTTCGAAAAAGGCATGGATTTTGAAATCCGCGATGTTGATCTGTTTAACAAGCCTGAAGATATCTCGACCATGAATCCTTATGGTCAGGTGCCTATTCTGGTTGAACGTGAATTGATATTGTATGAATCCAATATCATCAACGAATACATAGACGAGCGCTTCCCGCATCCGCAACTGATGCCGGCAGACCCGCTGCAACGCGCCCGCGCACGTCTGATGTTATTCAATTTTGAAAAAGAATTGTTCATCCACGTCCACACTCTGGAAAATGACAAGAACACCGCGTCAGCCAAAGTCCAGGACAAGGCCCGCGCAGAAATCCGCGACCGCCTGACTCAGCTTGCACCTTTGTTCGTCAAGAACAAATACATGCTGGGTGATGAATTCTCCATGCTGGACGTGGCCGTTGCCCCATTGTTGTGGCGCCTCGATCACTACGGGATAGAATTGTCGAAGACAGCAGCACCTTTGATGAAATATGCAGAACGTATTTTCTCCCGTCCTGCTTACATCGAAGCACTGACGCCATCTGAAAAAGTCATGCGCAGATAAGCAAGACTTTTAAGGATAAGATAACAAGGCTGATGCATATCAGCCTTGTTGTTTTTGGGCACTACGCCTATGCTTGAAGTAAGCCTGATAGCATCCTTTGCCGCATTCCTTGCTGCAAATGTAGTTGTAAACTTGACGCAGTTTTTAAAGTAGATTTTCACCGATTGTATAAACATGCAAGAAATATCCACCAAACCTTATTTTATGCGTGCCATCTATGAATGGTGCACCGACAATGGCTTTACTCCCTACATGGCGGTCAAGGTCAACCATGCTGCGCGTGTCCCCATGGAATTCGTCCGGAATGGTGAAATCGTACTTAATATCAGTTTCGGTGCAACCAGCGGCCTGAAGATGGACAATGATGCTGTTGTCTTCAAAGCCCGCTTTGGTGGCGTCTCCCGCGAAATCTATGTGCCGGTAGAAAATGTACTGGCAGTCTATGCCAGTGAAAATGGCCAGGGTATGGCTTTTGAAGTCGATCTCAGCGAAGCTGAAGAAGAAAATGAAGAAGTGGCTGCAGAAGCTGAGGAAACAACCAAGCCTGTACTGGGCCTGGCATCGGTAAAAAGCACCCCCGCCCCAGTAGAAAATCAGGTTTCTACAGATGAAATAAAAAAATCTGAAAAAAAATCGGAAAAGCCCTCGCTAAAAATAATAAAGTAGCCTATAATCTTGGTCTTCGGGAATGCAACGGCAACGAAGCAAAAACGAAAAAAGTTTCGCCGACTTAGCTCATTTGGTAGAGCAGTTGACTTGTAATCATCAGGTGGCCAGTTCGATTCCGGCAGTCGGCACCAAATTAAAAACCCATCGTTAGTAATAACGGTGGGTTTTTTCTTTATGTCTCCCAAAAAAATCGCTACTCCTCTGTTTCATGCGCCAGTGGCAGATCAAGGGGGAATGCCTGTCGGGCTTTTGTCTTCATTTCTTGCCGCGTTACCATCGCCAGCCTCTAGTCAGATTCTTTTCCAGCGTTCGTCTTTGTATGGAAAAATACAGAATATTAATCCATGATAAATATCAGTTTGGAAATATCCGATGTCACCATTTAATATCTTCAACCGCATCTCGCAAGCCCCTACCAATCCCAAGCCTGTGGTCAAGCCGCGGCAGTTTGATGTGGCGTCTCTGTACCAGGGGCCAGTGCAAAGCGGTACAGCAGCGGTGGCAGGTGAACAGGCTCTTGATGAAAAATTGCGCCAGGCTTATTTCTGGATAGTCAATAACGCCATCATCAGCCCGCACTATGATATTGAATACAACGAAGGTCCCAGCCAGACTTATGCAGTAGGTGACAGCAAGCGCACTTTAACCTTGCCATCGGCACAAAGTTATTCCAGTTTTATCCTGTTGCCGCTACTGACTTTTGTTACCCGCAAAAAATGCCTGTTCGTTGGTGGGCCAGGGCGCGGCAAGACGGCCAGCGCCATCCTGATGGGCGTACTATCTGGCGCACCTGTGCGCGATGTACGCCGTGCCATGCAGCATGGCCACCCACAAATGACGATAGCCGATCTACTGGGTAATCCTCTGCCAGCGGATTTGATGGCAGCACAGAATATGGACGATATCCGCATTGCCTGGCGCAAATGGCTGGGCATGCGTGTCAAGATCGTCGACGAATATAACCGTATCCCCACCCGCACGCAAAGTGCCTTGCTGACCGTGATGGGTGACAATTATGCCGAGGTACTGGGGCAGATTTTTGAATGTCCCGAGTCAGCCTGGTATCTGACGGCAAATGATGACCAGGGTGGTGGCACTTATCAGGTGATAGATGCCCTGCGTGACCGCATAGACGTGACCGTGCAGGCACTGGCTTTCAACCCGCGCTTCCTGAATGACTTACTGGTGCGCATAGAAGAAAATATACGGCCTGAAGAATTGATGCCGCGTGAATTGATTTTCACCGAAGAAGAAGTGGACCGTGCTGGCGAAGAAATTCGCCAGATAGAAGTACCGCCAGAAGTAAGACACAGGCTGGAATTCTTTTGCAGTCAGTTTGAATTATTTGAAACTGCCGGTGCCCAGTTTGAATACATGACCAAGGACACCGCACGTTTATCCGGCATGGACTGGGGCCAGCTCGTCGCCGCAGACAATGGCCGCGACCGCCTCAAAGACTTGGGTTGCCAGACTATGAACGGGGTATCGGTGCGCAATCTCATGACCTTGCTGATTTTCGCCAAATCGCTGGCTTACTTCCGTGGCAATAAAAGTGTGGAACTGGATGACCTGCGCCAGGTACTGCCCTTTGTCTTGCTCGATAAACTGCATCCTGATATAGATGCGCCATTTTTCTCGCGTCCAGAAAATGCAGCCTACAAGACTGACCGTCTGGGCTGGTTGCGCCGCCTGTTTGATCTCTCGAATGATGAATTCAACCGCCTTGATCTGGACAGGGATGACCCGGTAGGCGAACTGGCGGCAGAATTCGGCCAGGGCCTGAATGATGTCAGTGAGCGCGATACCAGGGCAAGGCTGATGAGGATAGAGCGTCTGATCGGTGACCGCGTCAAAGGCCGTAAATTATATGGTCATTTATATGATGATTTACTCAAGCTGAAATACCTGCACCAGCGCTATACCAATTATCTCAAGTGGCTGCGCTCGCAATGATAGCCGGACCATTTGCTCAGGTGCTGGCAGCAGGACGCAGCCAGTTCAATGCCAGGGTAGTCGAAGCCAGGCGGCGCTACCCTGCTTTTGATGTGCAGGCTCTGGCCGATTTTTTGCAAAGTAGTGTAGCCCCTGTCATGCAAGCCGTCACTGCGCATATGCCAGACAGGCTGGCCGTCATTGCCCTGACTGCCTACGATATTGCGCTGGATCTGGTTGGCCAGGCTTTGACTGGCGCCAGTGCGCGCAGCAAGATTGTTGATCGCGTATGGCAAGATTTATTGCCAGCCTATGTCCACGTCCTGGTGAATGCGCCTACAGAAGTAGTTGCCCTCCTGACCAATGCCGCACTGAATATAGAAAAAACTTCAGGTGCAAGAGTCGATCAGTGGCTGGAGGAAATGAAAAACATTGCGCCGCAAATCACCAGTCTGCCAGCCTTGCAGGCCACCGGGCAGATACTGGCATGGCGTGCTGGCATGGCACATTTCAGGGATGGTGCCATGGCCATCGCCGATACTTTGCCGCAAGCCTTGTTATTGCAATTGCTGGATGCAGACTCAGGCAGTGACTGGCAACAAATAAGAAAACAGATGCAGCAAGACCCTTGGTGGTGTCCTGATACTGTGTCCATGACTAAGTACAGCTATGCGACAGAGCAGGGCATGACCGTAGGTCAGTTCACCGGTTTCGGCGGTGCCTTCCCTGCACCACCAGAATTGCGCGCTTGTGAATATGGCTTTTGGGTAAAAAGTGCTGACCGATATTTCTTGCTGATGGCCGATGTTTACGGCGCAGTCTTGCATCCATCCAGCAAGGATGAGTTTGAGCATGGCGCAGTGCTGGATACTACAGTTGGGGCAGCCGGTGTCAATTGCCAGGGTAATATCCTGCAAACCAGGCGTGGCAAACATGTCCTGAACTTGCCTGCCAAAGAATTGGCACTGATCTGCAATCTGCATACGGTCGCTGTCAGTTCACCGTATACCTATGGCATCAGCCTGTATCCACTGTAATGAATACGCCATCCACAGATCAGCAAACCGCAGATCAACAAAAACTACTCGCTGCATGGCAGGCAGCCTGGCCACAGGCACTGGCGGTCTGGAGCAGGTTCACGCGCTTGCATGAACCTCTATTGTGTGAAAGCCGTCTTGCCGCCTCGCAAGAGGGCCTGAGCGGCAGCTTTGCCATGATACGTTTGTCTGATCAAAGTGTGGTGGTGGATCTGGAAGGCATACAGCATTTGGGTTTGCAAGACTATGCCGTGGAAATTCTGGCACATGAAGTCGGCCATCATGTGTTTGCGCCGGGCAGCGTGACTGAGCAATTCCGTCTGCTGGCCAGGATACGCCGCGCTCTGCCCACGCTGGAAAAATTTGCACCCATGGTCGCCAATCTGTACACCGACCTGTATATCAATGACAGGTTGCACAGACAGGCAGGTTTGCGCATGGCCGATATTTATCTGCGTCTGGCGCAACATGGTAAAGACCAGGGCGACGATGCAGCAACTGCCAGCCAGATCTGGGCGCTATACATGCGCATCTATGAGCAATTATGGAAACTGGAAAAAGGCAGCCTGATCCCCATCAGGGAAGTCAGCACAGAAATGGATACCGATGCCTGGCTGGGTGCACGCCTGATACGTGTGTATGCAGGTGACTGGATGCACGGCGCAGGCAAGTTCGCCACGCTGTTGTTACCCTATCTGATTGCCGATAATGAAGCCAGTGCCAGCCAGCAAGCCCTCGCACATTTGCATGACACCAAAGATGCCGCCGCTGGTTGTGAACCCATAGGCGCGCAGGAGATAGAGGCGGATGAGATCGATGGTGCCATCCACCCGGCCAATGACCCTCTGGTATCAGGTGTCGATGAAGTCAGGACGCAGCCAGATGAAAACACTGCATCCTCATCATCAGGACAAACCCGCGAGCCTTATGAATATGGCGAAATCCTCAGGGCCGCAGGCATACAGATGTCGGATCATGAAATTGCCATACGCTATTATCGTGAACGTGCCTTGCCACATCTGGTGCCTTTCCCCAAGCGACCCAGGCTGCTATCACCAGAACCGCAACTGGAAGGTCTGGAACAATGGGATATAGGCGAACCCTTTGACGAGATAGACTGGCTGCAGACTTTGCTGCAGTCGCCACGCCCCATCCCCGGCCTGACCACGGTAAAGCGCGCTTACGGCAGCGAGCAGGGCAAAGACCCCGGACATATACCGGTAGACCTGGACATGTATGTAGACAGTTCCGGTTCCATGCCCAATCCGCAGACGCATACCTCCTACCTGACACTGGCGGGTGCCATCATCGCTATGTCAGCCTTGCGTGCAGGATCGCGTGTACAGGTGACTTTGTGGAGTGGCAAGAACCAGACCCTGCAAACCAATGGCTTTGTACGTGATGATGCAGAAATACTCAGCGTGCTGACCGGCTTTTTTGGCGGTGCAACCTGCTTCCCCATACCACGCATGCGCGACACTTTTGCCAGCAGAAAACCAGAGGACAGGGCAGTGCATATACTGATGATTTCCGACGATGGTATTACCACCATGTTCGATAAGGATGAACGTGGCAATGATGGCTGGGATATCTCCGCCATGGCCCTGGAAAAAGGGCGTGCCGGTGGTAGCATGGCCCTGAATTTGCCATCAGACTGGGAAAAAGAATCCAGATACTATACACAGGTGCCACAAGACCTCAAGCGTGCCCGCGATGAACAGGGCTGGCATATCCATGCCATCACCGGCTTCGAGCACCTGATGGAATTCGCCCGCGTTTTCAGTCAGCAACATTATCTGAGGTAAGCAAAAAAGCATGGATAACATAGGCCCCATACTGGAAACCCTGACGCACAGGCTGGCAAACATACCGCCAGATTTCCTTGATGAACCGCGCATGGCGAAAAGCAATAAGGGCGTCGGCGTGGCAGCACTGGTCAACGATGTATTGCGCATGCTGGGTAATGCAACGCCACTGGATAATCTGGAAAGATTTGATGGCATGGATGCTGGCAAAGACAGAAACCGCTTGGCCCTGACCATGATTACTGCCTGGTTGCTGGCAGATGAATGGTTTATCAGGGCAGCTTTGCCAGCTGCACAGTTCATGACGATACTTGAGCAGACCGTAGCTGAACTGGCAGCAGCCACTGCCGCCCACAAATTTACCAGTGACCCCGACAGGCGCGAAGAACTCGCCAGGGTAGTGCTGGCGCGCTTGAATTACCGGCCTGAGGGTGAAAGCCTGGCGCAGGCGACAGACAGATTATCCAGCATCAGCGGCATGGAGCGCCGCCGCCTCGTCGAAGCCAGCCGTGCAGCAGAACAGCGCGCACGCGCCATACGTGAAGCGCTGGCGAAGAAAGCGGCAGAAGAATCTGCGGATAAGTGGACGCGTGAATGAGGACGCATGAATGAGCTCAGGAGCGCCGCAAGAGATCAGCAATTATCCTACCTTGTCCGGACACGGCAAGGCTATGCTGGATTTCATGGCCGAGCATCCATCTGCTCCGACCTTCCGCAATCAAAGCGGCAACCGCCTGCTTGACCATGAAGTGGCAGAACTGCGTGAGTTTGAACAAAAACATATACACCAGCCCATCACATGGACCCCTGGCCTGATCCCTGACTGGCTCAGGCAATTCATCGCGCATGTGTTTACCCATGTACCGTATTACCGGGCGCTGGGTTCTGCCCCTCAACAATTTACAGACATACCCACTATCAGTCGTGCCGACCTGGCAGCAGATATTGCTGCCTTTGTGCCTGACACTGTGCCCTTGGAAAGACTCATCAATTTCCGCACCACGGGTACGACAGGCCACCCTATGCTCATCGCTTCCCATCCTGTCGTGGCGGCACGTTACCTGACTTTTCACAAGCGGGCTTTGCTGTTGAATGGCATCAGGCTCAGACATGGGCGCGGGCAAGTTGGTGTGGTACTGGTGGGCTTCCAGCAACGCTGTTTCACCTATACTTCGGTGACACCCACCATGGACGATTCTGGCCTGGCCAAGATCAATCTGCATGTGGATGACTGGCGCGAACCTGAGGACCGTGCGCGCTACCTGGATGCGCTGGCACCAGAAGTCATGACTGGTGATCCGCTCTCATTTGCCGAACTGGCCAAGCTGGAACTGACAAATTTGCCGCGTGCCCTGATCTCGGTATCCATGGCCATGTCAGCTGGCATGCGCCAGATGCTGGAGACGCGTTTTCGCTGTCCTGTATTGGATATCTATTCCCTTAATGAAGTCGGTCCTGTGGCTGTGTATGATGCTGCTGTTGGCGGCCATTTGCTATTGCAGCCAGAATTATATGTAGAGGTACTCGATAGCAATGACCAGCCAGTGGAAGCAGGCCAGCGCGGTGAAATTTGCCTGTCCGGCGGCTTCAACTTCTGCATGCCACTGCTGCGTTACCGTACCGGGGATTTTGCGGCCATGGCGAGCAGTGTCAAGGGCCCCATGTTGCTGGACCTGGCTGGCCGTTCACCCGTCAGGTTTCAAACGAGGACTGGTGCCTGGGTCAATAATATCGATATCACCCATGCATTACAGGCTTTACCATTGCCGCAATATGGTTTTCATCAGCGCGCAGATGGCAGTTGTGTCATACGGCTGGCAGCTTCTGTCATGTATTTGGCTGAAGATGCAAGGCAGGCGCTGGCAGGCTTGTTCGATATCCGGCAACTGACGGTAGAGACGATCATGACTGATAATAAAATCCTGCAATACACATCCGACCTGGAAGGCGCTTACTCTTGATTTCAGCTTTAGAATTAGCTGCCAATGCAGTCACCACTGCCTCCATCATTCTGGCAGGACGTAATAGCGTACACACCTGGTGGACAGGCATCATAGGCAGTATCTTGTTTGCCCTGGTATTTGGCCAGGCCTTACTATATGCCGATGTCATGCTGCAATTGTTTTTTATCGTCACCAGCATCATAGGCTGGTGGCAGTGGCAGAAAGGGCGCAATGGCGCGCCTCTACCAATTTCCAGGGCGGGCAAGGCCAGTTATCTCTGGTCTGTCCCTGTGGGTTTGCTGGCGACGCTGGCTTATGGGGCACTCCTGTATTACTGGACCCAGGCTTATGCCCCTTTTGTTGATTCTGCGGTGCTGGTTTTCAGCATCATTGCGCAAATACTATTGATGCAAAGACGCATTGAAACCTGGGTGTTCTGGCTGCTGGTGAATACCATCGCCGTGCCCCTGTATGCCAGCCGCGAATTGTATCTGACCGCTTTCCTGTATGCGGCTTTTTGGATCAATGCCATTGTGTCCTGGCTGGCATGGCGAAAAAACCTGAACAGTGATCAGTCCATGGCTTTTGTGGCTGAGGCCAGATGAGTAAATCATTTCAACGTGGTTTGATCGTCGGTAAGTTTTGTCCTTTGCATAAGGGGCATGAATACCTTATGGAACAGGCAAGCGCGGCATGCGAAGATTTGCTGGTGATCAGTTATACCAAGCCAGAGTTTCCCTTATGTGGCCCGACAGAGCGCGATCATTGGCTGGCCTTGTCCTTCCCAGATGTCCGGCGACTGGTCATTGATGATGCGATCTTGCAGCGTCTTTGCAGTGAACGCGATATCCAATTGGTCCCTGACGTTCCGCACAATGATGCTGCTGAAGATATACACCGGCAGTTTGTCGCCTGGTTATGCCTGGTGCTGCTGGAAACTACGGTTGATGTCGTTTTCACCAGCGAAGATTATGGCGATGGCTTTGCTGCTGTATTGACACAACGCTTCAGGCAACATGATCCTGGCTTGACTGAGGTAAGGCATATCAAGCTCGATCAACAGCGTATTACTGTGCCGGTTTCTGGCACCAAAGTACGCCTTGATCCCCACATCAATAAAGCCTATCTGTCTACCCATGTGTATGCCAGTTTCGTCAAAAAGATTTGCCTGTTGGGGGCAGAGTCCAGTGGCAAGACTACCCTGGCTACGGAACTTGCCCGGCATTTGCAAACAATGTGGGTGCCGGAATACGGACGTGAGCTGTGGATAGAAAAACAGGGGCAACTGGTATTTGACGATATGCAAGCCATCGCGGTGAGGCAACTGGCGCTGGAAGATCAGTTGCGTACCCAGGCAAACCAGTGGCTGGTCTGTGATACTTCACCACTGACGACGCTGCTGTATAGCCTGGCGATGTTTGAACAAGCTTCTGACGCCTTGCAAGACATGGCAAATACACCATATGACTTCATCATCCTGTGCGATATCGATATCCCCCTGATACAGGATGGCACACGCCAGGACCAGGCTTTCCGCCTGCACCAGCAGGAATGGTATAAACAGCAACTGGCACAGCGTGCCTTGCCCTTTTTATGCGTCAGTGGCAGCGTAGAGCAACGCCTGTCCCAGGTCATGGCATATCTGGCTGGCAAATAAAAATCACAATAATGCAGGCTTGCCTTTAGATTTTTAAAGCAGGTGGGCATTTTTCTGTGCTTTGTCTTGTTCAATGCCTTGCCGTGAACTGTGGGGAAGCGAAATAGTCTTAGTCTGGATAGGGCGCTACACTCTGGTCGCCATATCCATTATAAAAATATTGAGGGAATTCATGAAAATCCGTTTCACACATGGCATCTTGCCGCTTTTGCTGATCGCGACGGCAGCGCAGGCTCAGACTCAAACTCAGACGCATGACGGCATGCTCAGCCTTGAGATGCTGTATCACCCGACAAAAAAAGAAAAATTCGATACCAAACCACTGACACGCCTGGCCTGGGATGCGCAAAACCGTTTGATAGAGACGCAAAGCAAGGATGGCATAGTCCAGCAATTTGTCGTTGATCCCGCCAGTTGGGAAAAACAGGCCCTGGCTGCCGATGGCAATATCCTCGCCCTGATGACAGCCGCAGGCATACCAGAAAAAGAAGCCAAGGCCCAGGTCGACAAACTGACACCGCAGTTCAAGCCAGACTTGAAATCTTATCTGTTCACTTATAAAAATGATTTATGGCTGCTGGACCTGAAACAGGGCAAGGTGAAGGAGCTGACCCATACCCCGGACCAGGCTGAAGATGAAGCCATCCTGTCGCCTGACCTGCAATCAGTCGCCTACCTGAAGGGTAATGACATCTACCTGACAGACCTCACCACGGCCACAGAAAAACGCCTGACCACAGGTGGCAGCGAAACCATCTTCAATGGCCGCCTGGACTGGGTCTATATGGAAGAAATTTATGGCCGTGGCCACTTGCGTGCATTCTGGTGGGCACCGGATTCCAAAAAAATCGCTTATCTGAGTTTTGATGAAAGCAAAGTGCCGGTCTATACCCTCAGCGGCGACCATGCTCAACCCATCAAGAGCGAGCGCACACGTTATCCCAAGGCCGGTGACCCCAACCCTGAAGTCAAGCTCGGTGTCGTTGATATGGCAGGCAAAACCAGCTGGACTGAAGACCCTTATGCAGGCAAGGAAACCCTGATCGTACAGGTGGGCTGGACGCCGGATGGCAAGTTGCTGGCATCCTGGCAAGACCGCGTGCAAACCTGGCTGGACTTGCGCCTGTATGATGCACAATACCGCAGCAGGCAATTGCTGCGCGAAAGCAGCCCGGCCTGGGTAGAGCGCCTGCCTTTGCCACAGTTCCTGAAAGATGGCAGTTTTGTCTGGGAATCTGACCGTACCGGCCATCATCACCTGTATCGCTATGACCAGCAATATCAGTTCAAGGGTGCGATCACCAAAGGTGACTGGGATATCCGCACTGTCTATGGCGTAGATGAAGCAAAAGGCAAAGTCTTTTTTGCAGCTAATGAACGCAACCCCATAGGTAATGATGTGTATGCAGTCAATCTAGATGGCAGCAAACTGCAAAGACTGACGACAGAATCAGGCACCCACAATGCACGCTGGAATAGTGCATATACGCATTTCATTGATAACTGGAGCAGTCTCAAGCAAGTACCAAAGCAGGCCGTATTCAATGCAGAAGGTATATCGCAAAAGCTGGTCGATGATGCAGGTGTTCCCGAAAAAATGCAAAGCCTGAAGCTGGGCAAAGTCACCCAACAACAAATCAAATCGCGTGATGGCTTCCTCATGGAAAGCCTGCTGTTCCTGCCACCAGATTTTGATCCTAAAAAGAAATACCCGGTCTACCAGCATCTGTACTCTGGCCCCATGGCACCGCAAGTCGTTGACCGCTGGAGCAGCAATCTCTGGCACCACTTCCTGGCGCAGCAAGGCTACATCGTCTGGGTACTGGATAACCGCAGCTCTAGCAACAAGGGCCTGGCCAGCGCCTGGCCGATACACAAAAAACTTGGCCAGCTTGAATTGCAGGACCAGCTCGATGGCCTGGAATGGTTGCGCAAGCAGGGCTGGGCAGACATGGACAGGATAGCCCTGAATGGCTGGAGCTATGGCGGCTATATGACTGCGTATGCGATGACCCACAGCAAGGCATGGAAGATAGGATTTGTCGGCGCGCCAGTCACGGATTATCGCCTGTATGACAGCGTCTATACAGAGCGTTATATGGGCCTGCCGCAAGACAATGCCGAAGGCTATGACAAGGGCAGCGTGCTGAAAGCGACCAAGGACCTGAGTGGCAAGATCATGCTCATGCATGGCACCATGGATGATAATGTCCACCCGCAAAATACCATCATGTTCATTGATGAACTGATCAAGAATGGCAAGGACTATAGCCTGCAATTGTATCCTGGTGTAGGCCACAGCCCGCGTGGTGACTGGATCAGCTGGTCTTTGCAAAAAGCCAAATGGGAATTCTTGAAAAACAATCTCTGATTATTTGAGATGAAAAAAACGGTGCAGAAAAATCTGCACCGTTTTTTTATGGCATCAAAGCAGATAAGGCGGAATGACGCGCATGCAAGAAAGCATGTAATAAAGCGGGATAATCTTCACTGACAGCAGTCCGTACTGAAGCCCGCGCCCGCAGGTTTTGCCGCCATGCTTTTAGTTTGGAAAGGCCAGTAAAAAATCCAAAATCGGCTATCTGCTCAAGCACATCAAAATAGCGGAATACTGGTGCAAATGCCGCATCCACAAGACTGAAATTTTCGCCTGAAAAATAAGTTCCATCGCCTAGCTGCTTTTCCAGTTGTGCAAACTTCGTTTTTAGTTCTACGGCCTTGGCATTCAATATCTGCGCATCTGCGGCATTGTAAAAACCACCTATGCTATTCAGGGTGGCCGAGGCAAATTCTATCCAGGCGCGATGTTGCGCTCTTTCCAGTGCTGCTTCCGGGTGTAGGCGATGTGGCGTGGTTTCATCCAGGTATTCGCATATGACTGCTGATTCAAAGATGGCTTGTCCATCCACCAGCAACACTGGCGTTTTGCCCAGTGGTGACACTTGCAGGAACCAGTCAGGCTTGTTCGCCAGGTCTATATCTATACGTTCAAATTCCAGACCTTTCTCGGCGAGCGTAATGGCCGCGCGTTGCACATAAGGGCATAGCTTGTGGCTGATCAGGGTATATGTATTGCTCATGATTTGTCCCTTTCTTATGTCAGTGAAAAGCGTGAACTACGGCGCAGGGCAAAGGCACCATCACCGAGTAACCAGACAGCGATTGAAGTCACGATCAGAAACACCGGATATTCCCAGCCGCCGTTAGGGCTGGTATGCACCCAGCCATTGCCAAAATGCACAGTAGCGGCAACTGCCATGATGGGCACCAGTGCCAGTGCAACCTGGCGGCTGTAGATGCCGAGTACCAGTGCCAAACCACCCAACAATTCCAGCGCAAAAACGGGATAAGCAAGAAAGCCCGGATAACCTATGCTGGTAAAAAACTGCGCCGTACCGGGCAGGGTAAACACAAACAGTTTCAACAGGGCGTGGGCTATCCACATGATGCCCAGGCTGATGCGCAGCAAAGTGATACCGTAGGCATTGCTGCCTTGGTCTGCAGAGGGATTTGAGTGAGTCATTTTGTTCTCCAAAAAGTAGTTGATGGAGCTACTATATGATTTCGCATTTGCAATGAAAATAGGCGATGGAGCAAACTATGAATGCAAAGACGCAATACAAGCTAAATGCTGCTGACCTTGAGGTGGTGCTGGCGCTGGTACGCACCGGCAAACTGGCTGAAGCGGGAGAACGGCTGGCACTGGATGCATCCACCGTATTTCGCAGCATACAAAAACTGGAAAAAGGCCTGGGTCAGCGCCTGTTTGAACGTTCGCGCACAGGTTATCAGGCCAATGAGCTGGCACAGGAACTGGCGGTCCATGCAGAGCAAATGGAAGCGCAGTTGGAAGCTGCCCGTTCAGCCATGCAAATGCAGCCAGATCAGGTCGCAGGAGCCGTGCGCATCACAACTACCGACACTATATTGCATGGTTTGCTGGCACCAGTCCTGAAGCCCTTGCAACTGCTGCATCCCCTCTTGAGCATGGACCTGCATGCGGGCAATGACCTGGCCAGCCTGACCAGACGCGATGCCGACATTGCCATCCGGGCAAGCAAGCGGCCACCGCAGCATTTGATAGGCAAGCATCTGGGGCCTATACGGGTGGCTTTGTATGCAGGCAGGACCACCAGGGTAAAACACTTTGATGCTGATATCGCCCAGCGTCATCACTGGATAGCCCCTGACGATGCCTTGCCTGAACATCCCTCTGTCGTGTGGCGCAAAAAGCATTTCCCAAAGCTGCAGGCGACCTATAAGGTCAATAGCATACTCACCGTGGCAGAGCTGGTAGGGCAGGGTTTGGGCCTGGGTATCTTGCCGCTATTCCTCGCGCAGGGTCGCAAGGATGTGGTGCAACTGACAGATGCACTGGATGAATGCCAGACCGAGCTATGGTTGCTCACACATACCGAGGCCAGGCATCTGCGCCGGGTGTCGGCGGTGTATTCTTACTTGTCGCAAGAGATGGTCTTGAAATGAAAAAAGCCGCTGTGAGCTTGATCACTCACAGCGGCTTTCTATTGCTGTAGACAATATCAGGAAGGGATATTGAAGTCAGCCAGTTTCTTGCTGAACTTGAACAGCCAGATGCGGTTAGGGCGCTCAGTATCTGCACCACGGGCTACGCGCATGGTATTGCCTGCGGTACAGCCCAGTGCTCCAGCCGTGGTCGTCAGGGCGCCATTGGCATCTACCGTACACTTGGTGACGTCTGCACCAACCACGATGGCACCTGCAGGATCAAGGATTACAGTTTTCATGCCAAAGTCATCATCATTGGTCAGTGCCAGGGTGTTTTCATCGACCAGGGCCAGACCTTCGGCTTTTTCTGCCAGCCAGCCAGCATTGTTCAGGTCAAACAACTGGGTTTTCTTGAGCAAAACCACATCGGCATAATTGACACCATTGACTGCTGCACCTGTCATGCTGCTTTTTTCCAGGTCTGTGCTCATGTTGGCAATATCAGTCGCATTGCTCGGTACTTGTACCAGCATCAGCTTGTTGAAGGCCTTGCCATCCGGGCCCGTACCTTGCTCAAGTACGATGAATTTGCCATTCCCCAGTGACACCATGTCACCCAGTTTGGCATTGCCTGTCTTGCCTGCGGTGTATTGCGTGCTGTCGATAGGGTAAGCGTACAGCCTGGTTTTTTCTGTGGTCGGGTCAAACTCTACCCAGCGGTTGAACCTGGCATAGTCCTTGATGCTTTCACTGGTTGCTGCCGTTGCACCGGGCACGATGTAATTGGCTTTGCCATCATCCAGCGGGCTTTGCACAAAACCATTCAATTTGCCTGTGGCGACTTCCAGTGACAGGCCTTCCATGCCGCGGTTGGCACGGCGTTTCAACAAGACGGCTGGCAGGTCACCTGCACCTGTGCCTGGCTGGTATTTTTTCAGGATGATGCCGGTGGCAACATCAATTTTCAAAATGAAAGGGCCGTATTCATCTGATACCCAGACTACACCGCGTGCTGCATCATAAACGATGGATTCAGTATCCAGGCCATAGTCGCTGAACGTGGTTTTGCTGCTGGCATCAAACTTGGCAGCATCATTCAAAGGCACTTCGGCAGAAGAGCCCACTTTACCCGCCGCGATAGACAGGCCAGATGCATTGATGGTGGAGCTGAACTTGATAGGCGTGCTGGATTTCAGCACAGCGCCATCCTTGCCTATGCTGATCAGGCCAAAGGATGGCGTGAAGCTGGGGGATGGGAAGAATTTGGCATCACTCGTGCCAGTAGCGCCAGGTGTTACTACTGAGTTAGGTACTTTGGGACCATCACCATTAGGACCACGGTCAGTGATGCCATAAAATTCCAGCGAGCCATCTGCGGCCTTGCCCTTGAAGGTCAGGCCTGAGCCATAAGAGGGCAAGAAGCCTTTCGGAAATTCTGCCTTGACTGCGGCATTCGTACCTTCGTACGGCACGAAGAAATTATTGGCTGCCTGCACCTGATAACGCGTGATGGCGGCGCTGACCGTGCCCAGGGCATTGGTTTGCGTCACGGCATCAACGACAGGTGTACCCAGCTTGGATGCCATGGTGTCTTCAAAATGTTCGCGCACCAAGGTGCGGCGGTCTGCATCCACGGTGAGCTTCTGGTAATTCGCTGGCAGCTTGGCCAGAGTTGCCGTCAGTGCCGTATTGAAATTGGCAGCAGTAGCATTGAAATCCAGCGTCTGAGCAGCGAGCGTAGTCTTTACTGTAGCAGGTATTTTGATACCGGTAGCTACATCATTGTCTTCATCCAGCAATTGCAGGAACAGCAGGCGGTTGACCACGCTGTCATCCTTGACGTTGCTGGAACCAGCCAGTGTCAGCGGTGTTGCAGTTGCTGCGCAAGGCGCATTGCCCAGGACTACACCGCCGACTGAGAAGGCGACTGTATCACCGGCGTTGCAGTTGAAGCCGCCAGTGGCCGAAGTGCTGAGCTTGCTGCCGCCAGCGATGGAATAATCCAGGCCTTCAACTGCAGCATCAAGGAAGACACCGCTCACAGGGGTAGGTGTGGCTGGAGTGGCGACCGTATTATTATTGCTGCCGCCGCAGGCAGTGAGCAACATGGCTGCAGTCAGACTGCTGATGCCCAGCATCAGGTTTTTGCTACTTTGCTTCATTTGAGATGGCCTTTTGAGTAGTAAATTTGCGTGAGAATTCTTGCTCGCGAATGTACTAGCTGCATGTGACGCAGCAATGACAGCATAACCACCACCGATTTGCTGTCGTAATGGTAAGGTCATAAATGACAACTATAGTGTGCGCACCTTTTCCATGGAGTGCCTGTCATGATGAAATTTGCTGTACGCACCATAAGCGGTCTTGCTCTGAGCTTGCTGCTGCCTCTGGCTAATGCTATTGCCGCCGGCAATATGGTCCCTGACTATGAAGTCAAATTGCTCATGAACCCCAATGTGGTTCTGGATGCAGATCATAAACTCAAGAGCACGGTACTCAATACCTTCAATATGCCAACATCCGTGACCAAGATGAATATCCTGTTCATGGATACCAATGCCAAGGATATCTATGGCAATACCTGGATAGCTCGCATACGCAAGACCGAAGGTGAAAGTGATTTCGAGCTGACTTACAAGAAGCGTTATGCCATAGACGATGGCAATATCACCGAAGCCCTGTACCGCGCCAATGCCCAGGGTTTTGACTCTACAGAAAAGAATTATGAGGCCCAGGTTGAATGGGGTTATCAAAAGAAAACTCTGAGCATTTCCAACAGCAAGAAAGACAGCAAATCCGGCTATAGCGGCATGGATTTGCCCTCAGCCAGCGATGCCCGCAGCCTGCTCAAAAAGAATATCCCCGGCAAGCTGAATAACTGGCTGTATAGCGGCTGGGGCACAGCCATGCTGGATAGCTCGCGCAAGTATGGTCCCATACTCGCCAAGCGCTCTGTCGGCACCTGGAGTGGCATGACGCTGTACATAGAAATCTGGCCCATCCTCAACCAGGCAGGCACAGGTACTGACTATATCGTCGAAGCCTCGTTCAAGACCAAGAGCGAAGCAACAGCCTCTGCCAAGCATGATGAATTGCAGGCTTACCTGATTTCGCGTGGCTGGTTTGTAGCAGAAGATTCGCTGAAGACCCAGCTCATCATGGATAGGTATTAAGAATCCTTAAGGCCTTGCCAGCGTGGAGTTAATGCATGCGGCAAGGCAAACATATCGAGTACGCGACCAAGGGTATGGTCCACCATCTCTTCTATGCTTTGCGGACGGTGGTAAAAACCGGGCAGGGGTGGGAAGATAATGCCGCCCATTTCTGTCACGGCGGTCATATTGCGCAAGTGTGCCAGATTGAAGGGGGTTTCGCGCACCATCAGAATCAGGCGGCGTCGTTCTTTCAAGACTACATCAGCAGCGCGAGTGATAAGATTGTCTGACAGCCCATGCGCCACGGCTGCCAGGGTTTTCATTGAGCAGGGCGCGATGACCATGCCGTCTGACAAAAACGAACCGCTGGCGATACTGGCACCGACATCGCGCACATTGTGGACAACATCGGCCAGGGCTTCGACATCCTTGCGCTTCAAGTCCATTTCCTGATGCAGGTTCAGTACACCTGCCTCTGAAATCAGCAAATGACTTTCTACGCCAGAAATATTGCGCAAGACTTGCAGCAGCCGCACACCATAGATGGCACCTGTTGCACCGGTAATGGCAACAATCAGGCGCTTGGGGGCTGCGGCTTCAGTCATGCCTTGCTTAGTCTTTCAGCAAAGTCTGCAATTCACCGCTGTCAAACATTTCATTCATGATGTCAGAACCGCCAACGAATTCTCCTTTGACATACAACTGCGGTACGGTAGGCCAGTTGGAAAAATCCTTGATGCCCTGACGTACTTCCGGGTCTTCCAGCACATTCACGGTGACCATGTTTTGCACGCCGCAGGCTTTCAACAATTGAATCGCACGACCAGAAAAGCCGCATTGCGGGAATTGGGCAGTACCCTTCATGAATAACACTACAGGGTTTGCAGTAACAGTTTCTTTGATCCAGCTTTGTACGTCGCTCATGGCTATCTTCCTAAATCAGTAATTATGACTAATACCAGCATTATAGTAGAAAGCCCAGTCCAGTGTCGCATGGCACTGGTCAGGTAAGTGAAGGTAAATTAATTTGCGGTTTCTGGTGCGATAATCTATTAGTGTTACATTAAGACCTTAGAGCCAAGAAAATTGGCCATGTCTCTGGAGACCCGTATGCAAATGCGTGACACTGGAATTTCCTCTGGGCAATTGCCGCCTGGTGCTGGCATAAGTCCTGCTTTATCTGCCCGCATGATGATAGAACAGGCACATGAACGCTCCGCCGCCTATGGCTTGCCGCGCACGGCTACGCCAGACTATGGCCCGCTGGGCAAGACTGATCTCAAGACCCTGCTCGAGCAAAACCGGGTCTTGCACCAGCACGCCTTGCCCGTCATGGAAAATCTGTATGAGCAAATAATTAACACGCACAATATGGTCATCCTGACCGATGTGAATGGGCTCATTATTCATACGCTTGGCGACGCGGATTTTCTGGAAAAGGCGGACAGGGTGGCACTCAGCCCCGGTGTCGCCTGGTCTGAGCGTAGCAAGGGCACGAATGCCATAGGCACGGCCATTGCCGAAAAAACACCTACCATCGTCCATGCAGACCAGCATTATCTTGAAGCCAACAATTTTTTGACTTGCTCAGCAGCACCTATTTTTGATGTCATGGGCAATGTCATCGGTGTGCTGGACGTGACGGGTGACCAGCATAATTTTCACAAGCACACCATGGCCCTGGTGCGCATGTCGGCGCAGATGATAGAAAACCAGTTGTTTGCCTCGTCTTTCCAGGATGCCATCAAACTCAGCTTTCATAGCCGCCCGGAATTTTTGGGCACGCTGATGGAGGGCATTGCCTGTTTCGACAATGATGGTCGCTTTTTATCTGCCAGCCGCAGTGGCCTGTTCCAGCTGGGTTTGCCACTATCTGCCTTGCAAACGCACACCTTCAGTTCCTTGTTCGGTTTGCCTGTATCAGCTTTGCATGAACACTATCGCACCGCGACACCGGGTTTGCTGACGCTGTGCCTGCATAATGGTGTGCGGGTGTATGCCAAAAGCCAGAGTCTCAAGCGTCAGTCAACTGCCGCCAGGCATGTACTGGACAATGCGCGTGAGCCGCAGGTGGCAGGAGTCAAAACTAAACTATCCAGCCTGCATTATCTGGATACCGGCGATGAGCAACTTGCCCGCGCCATCGATAAACTCAAGCGCGTCATAGGCCGTGATATCTCGATACTGGTGACGGGGGAGACTGGCACAGGCAAGGAATTGCTGGCCCAGGCCGTACACAATGATTCACCGCGTAAATCCGGCCCCTTTGTTGCCGTGAATTGTGCATCCATACCAGAAACCCTGATTGAATCAGAGCTGTTCGGCTATGAAGATGGCGCTTTCACTGGCGCACGCAAGAAAGGCAATGTAGGCAAGATCTTGCAGGCCAATGGCGGTACGCTATTCCTCGATGAAATCGGCGATATGCCACTGAATCTGCAAGCCCGCTTGCTGCGGGTATTGCAGGAACGCATGGTGACACCACTGGGCAGCAGCAAATCCATCCCCGTCAACCTTGCCCTGATCTGCGCCACCAATCGCAACCTGCGCGAGATGATAGGCAAAGGCGAATTCCGTGATGACCTGTATTACCGACTGAATGGCCTGGTAGTGCGCCTGCCACCCTTGCGTGAACGCACAGACCTCGATGTTGTCATTGCCAAAGTTCTGGCGACAGAAAGCGAAGGCAGGCAATACAGGATTGCCCCTGCAGTCATGCAGTTATTTCATGCCCATGGCTGGCCGGGTAACTTCCGCCAGTTGACGAATCTCTTGCGCACCGCCATCGTCATGACGGACACTGATATGGAAATTCGCCTCGAACATTTGCCTGAGGATTTTCTGGAAGATATGGATGTGGCTCTCAAGCCTGCCACCATGGCTTTGAGTCAAACATCATCCAGCCTCGATGCGCTGGAAATGGATGCCATACAACAGGCCTTGCAACAGCATCAGGGCAATGTCACTGCTGCGGCCAAGGCGCTGGGCGTGTCGCGCAATACAATCTACCGCAAACTGGCTGCTTTGAAGAGCGATTGATCAAACCTGCGGGCCGTGCAAAACCGCAGTACCCAGTAAATCATTTTCTTCATCAGTGAACAGTCGCGAGCGCGTCAGGAAACGCTTGCCCGTACCATTGTCGAGTGAAAACATGCCACCCATGCCCGCCACTACATCAATGATCAGTTGTGTATGCCGCCAGTATTCAAACTGATCGCTACCCATATAAAACGGTGTGCCATCCAGATCACCCAGATACACATCGGCATCGCCTATGCCGTATTCATTCCTGGCATAACAAAGCGGTGAACTGCCATCACAGCAACCGCCAGACTGGAAAAATAATAGCGGACCGTATTTGGTTTGTAGCGCACTGATAAATTCCAGCGCAGCGGGTGTGGCGGTGACGCGGGCGGGTGTGTTGGTCATTTTGCTTATCGTGTTTGTTTATGCTTAAGACCGAAAAACTCACCACAGAGGCACAGAGACACAGAGAAAAACAGGAGAAGATCAAAGTCTGTTTTGTAATTTCTCTATGGTTCAAATTATTTATGAATGAAGCATAAAGAGAAGAAGCAAGTTTTGGTCTTTCAGTTTTTCTCTTGCCTTTCTCTGTGTCTCCGTGTCTCTGTGTTGAGAGGTCTTGAACTTAATGACTACTAAAAGAACCCCATCGCATTCGGGTTATAGCTCACCAGCAGGTTTTTAGTCTGTTGATAATGATCCAGCATCATCTTGTGATTCTCGCGTCCTATGCCGGATTGCTTATAACCGCCAAATGCTGCATGTGCTGGATACAGGTGGTAGCAATTGGTCCAGACACGGCCAGCTTCGATTGCACGGCCAACGCGGAAGGCGCGGGAGCCGTCGCGGGTCCACAGGCCAGCGCCCAGGCCATACAAAGTGTCGTTGGCGATAGCTATCGCGTCCTCTTCATCCTTGAAGGTCGTGACTGAAACGACGGGTCCAAAGATTTCTTCCTGGAAGATACGCATCTTATTGTGGCCCTGGAAGATTGTCGGCTTGACGTAATAGCCCTTGGCCAGGTCGCCTTCGAGCATATTTCTTTCTCCACCTATCAAAAGCTGCGCGCCTTCCTGTTTGCCTATGTCGAGGTAAGACAGGATTTTTTCCAGTTGTTCCTGTGAAGCCTGGGCACCTATCATGGTGGTGCTGTCGAGCGGGTTACCCTGCTTGATGGCCGCAACACGCTTGATGGCCCTTGCCATGAACTGGTCGTAGATGGATTCCTGTATCAGCACGCGTGAAGGGCAGGTGCAGACTTCACCCTGGTTCAGCGCAAACATGGCAAAACCTTCCAGGCATTTGTCGAAGAAGGCATCATCTTTTTCCATGACATCGGCAAAGAAAATATTCGGTGATTTTCCACCCAGTTCCAGCGTGACAGGGATGATGTTTTGCGATGCATACTGCATGATCAGGCGGCCAGTGCCAGTTTCGCCGGTGAAGGCAATCTTGGCGATGCGCTTGCTCGATGCCAGTGGCTTGCCAGCTTCCAGCCCAAAGCCATTGACGATATTCAAGACGCCAGGTGGTAGCAGGTCTTTGATCAGATCGATCAAGACCATGATCGATGCGGGGGTTTGCTCTGCCGGCTTCAGGACTATGCAATTGCCGGCTGCCAGTGCCGGAGCCATCTTCCACACCGCCATGAGTATGGGGAAATTCCATGGAATAATCTGGCCAACGACACCCAAAGGCTCATGGAAATGATAGGCATAAGTCTGGTCATCAATTTGTGCGACTGAGCCTTCCTGCGCACGTATGCAACCGGCAAAATAACGGAAGTGATCAATCGCCAGCGGGATATCCGCCGCCATGGTTTCGCGTATGGGTTTGCCATTGTCTATGGTCTCTGCGGTGGCCAGCAGACTGAGGTTGGCTTCCATGCGGTCAGCAATTTTATTCAGGATGTTTGATCGCTCAGCCAGCGAGGTCTTGCCCCAGGCTTTCTTGGCTGCATGGGCGGCATCCAGTGCCAGTTCCACGTCTTCTGCCGTCGAACGTGCCACTTCGCAAAATGCCTGGCCGATGACAGGGCTGATGTTCTCGAAATATTCACCCTTGACCGGGGCCACAAATTTGCCACCGATAAAATTGTCGTAGCGTTTGGCGAAAGGATTGCTGATACCGAGTTTGCTGATGTCTGCCATGTTCATGATGGTGGTCTCCGTTGATTATTAGTTGGTGCGCATGTGATGCGACACGGGAATAACAACGCAAACGGCGTGCCATGCTGGGAACGTTTTCCTGATGGAAAAATAAGATAGACGCGAACTAGAGATGGAAAGAGTACAGAGGGGGATTTGCTGCTGGTAATGGTGATGGATTTGCTGGGAAGAGGGATATGGAAAATCCAGGTGTAACAATATTTCGCAACACTGATCAGACTGTCACAATTTGGGACAGTCTGATCAACAAGTTTATTACTTACCCACGCAATTTCGCAAACGCCGCCGCCATGGCATTGCCAGCAGGTGCTGGTGCCTGGGCTTGTGAGCGATGTTGATTGAGGCGCTTGGCATCATTACGGTCGCCACGCTGTTCAGGCTTGCTGCCAGCTACTGGCGCAGCATCGGTCAGACGCATGGTCAGAGCGATACGCTGGCGTTTGACATCGACTTCCAGCACTTTTACCTTGACGACCTGGCCAGCCTTGACGACTGTATGAGGATCCTTGACGAAGGTGTTGGATAGGGCAGAAATATGTACCAGACCATCCTGATGCACACCAATATCAACGAAAGCGCCAAAGGCGGCGACGTTGGTGACTACGCCTTCCAAAATCATGTCGGGGCGCAAATCCTTGATTTCTTCTACGCCGTCCTTGAAGGTGGCGGTAGTGAATTCTGGACGTGGGTCACGGCCTGGTTTTTCCAGCTCGCCGATGATGTCGGTGATGGTCGGCACACCAAATTTTTCATCAGCGTATTTGGCTGGATTCAAAGACTTCAACAAACCAGCATCACCGATGACGCCCTTCACATCCTTCTTGATATCAGCGAGGATTTTTTCTACCAGTGGATAAGATTCAGGGTGGACTGCAGATGCATCAAGCGGGTTGCTGCCATTCATGATGCGCAGGAAACCGGCTGCTTGCTCGAAAGTCTTGTCACCCAGACGCGGTACGGCGCGCAAGTCTGAACGCGAGTTGAACATACCCTTGGCATCGCGGAAATTAACGATGCTTTGCGCCACGCTGGACGACAGGCCAGACACGCGTGCCAGCAAAGGTGCGGAAGCCGTATTCACATCGACGCCAACCGCATTCACGCAATCCTCAACGACGGCATCGAGTGAACGCGCCAGTTGTGACTGGCTGACATCATGCTGGTACTGACCTACGCCTATGGATTTGGGATCGATCTTCACCAGCTCAGCCAGCGGATCTTGCAGACGACGTGCAATCGATACCGCACCGCGTATGGACACATCCAGGTCAGGCAATTCTTTGGAAGCAAATTCAGAAGCAGAATAGACAGATGCGCCGGCTTCAGATACCACGATCTTGGTCAGCTTCAGTTCTGGCTTGAGCTTGATCAAATCGCCTGCCAGCTTGTCGGTTTCACGCGAAGCCGTGCCATTGCCGATAGAGATCAGCGAGACATTATGCTTGGCCGCCAGTTGCGCCAATACATGCAGCGAGCCATCCCAGTCATTGCGCGGCTGATGCGGGTAGATAGTCGCATGCTCAACCACTTTACCAGTCGCATCCACGATCGCTACTTTGACGCCAGTACGCAGGCCAGGATCAAGACCCATGGTGGCGCGTGGGCCGGCAGGGGCTGCCAGCAGCAGGGCTTTGAGGTTGCGTGCAAATACATTGATGGCTTCAATTTCTGCGGTTTCGCGCAGCTTGCCCATCAACTCAGTATCGAGATGCATGAAGACCTTGACGCGCCAGGCCCAGCGTACGGTATCGACCAGCCATTTGTCGGCAGGGCGGTCTTTCTGGCTGACGCCAAAGCGGGCAGCGATGCGGCTTTCGCATGGGTTCAGCGGTGCATCCCATTTTGGTTTTTCTTCTTCGCTGTCCAGGCGCAGGCTCACAGTCAGCATTTCTTCGCGGCGGCCACGGAACAAAGCCAGGGCGCGGTGAGAAGGGATAGTGCCCAGGGTTTCTGAATAATCGAAGTAATCGGCGAATTTTTCACCGGCTTCTTCTTTGCCAGCAACAACCTTGGATTCGACGATACCGTGGTCATTTAGGTATTCACGCAGGGCTTGCAACAGGGTCGCATCTTCGGCAAAGCGTTCCATCAAAATCTGGCGTGCACCGTCAAGGGCTGCCTTGGCATCTGGCACGCCTGGGTTGTCGCCATTGTCTGTCGTGAAAGCTGGTTTCAGGTAATTCGCAGCTTCAGTATCCGGGTTCAGCATAGGGTCGGCCAGCAGGGCGTCTGCCAGTGGCAACAGACCTGCTTCAACCGCGATCTGGGCCTTGGTGCGGCGCTTGGGTTTATACGGCAGGTACAAATCTTCGAGGCGGGTCTTGTCTTCTGCATGAGTGATGGCGTCCAGCAGTACTGGCGTCATTTTGCCCTGTTCTTCTATGGAAGCGATGATGGCAGTGCGGCGGTCTTCCAGTTCACGCAGGTAGCGCAGGCGTTCTTCCAGCAGGCGCAACTGGATATCATCCAGGCCACCAGTCACTTCTTTACGGTAACGGGCGATAAACGGGACGGTGGCACCTTCGTCCAGCAAGGCAACAGCAGCGGCAACCTGAACTGGCTTGGCAGCCAGCTCTACGGCAAGTCTTTGTTCAATCGAAGGCAACATAAATCCAGAATCCAGACATAAAAAAAGCAATCAAGGCGCAGATGATACGCAATTTGTGACTTTGCGCCAGTCTTGACAGGGGCGGCAGACTAGTGTCCTGAGTTACGGACGGGATCATTAAATCTGGTAAAAATTATATGATATTGTGTCGTGGATAAGTGCGGGGCTACCGGTTTACAATGATCTGTAGCCGCCTTAGCTCTATTCCAGCAGCAATTTCACCCGATTTATTTTCTTGCGAACCAATAAGCGAGGGTGAAAGATAAGTTATTGTTTTTGTATTTGATGTGAGGTTACATAAATAAACCTGAAGAACTACCCCCGACATCCGGCGCAGTTCTCCAGTTTCATTTTATTGCCATGCTTATTTTAGATTGACCAGATGTCTGCACTGGCCTCCTGTGGTGCAGGAGTTGCAATTCCGACAAGCTCAGCCTGTGCTGTCCCCGTTAATCCTGTGAGGTTTTCTGCCGTAAGCACGTAACCATGCACTTCATGCGTGCGGGCGTTATAGGCAGAGCCAACGATGGAGCCCTGATCATTAATGTCTGATGCAGTTGTGAGCACCCATCCTTCATCACGCAGGGATTGATCAAGGTATTGATTCAAGTCTATGGCATAACCATCAACCGAGTTCCAGAGCACTGCACGGGTATCAAAGAAATTGTGATACTCATACCCTACCACCTGGTTTTTATTATTGATGGCAGATGCAATACTGGAAGTCTTGTCAGAGAAACTTTTTAAAGTGATTTCTTTATCATGGTCCCATACTGTGGCATGGGACAGGTTGTCGCTGCCAGTGCTGCTTCCTGCCACGACATCATTGTCGTTGATATCCAAGGCCGAGCTGCTATAGTCGCCCGCAGACAAGCTAAGAATCTTGCCGTCTTTCCAGATTACAGCCTTGGTCACGCCTATGATTTTACTGGTATCTACTGCCCAGCCAGCCGCAATCTCGTTATTGTTGATCGCTGTTGCATTACTCGAACCGCCAAGTGTTGAAAGATTACTCAACTCTGTGCCATTCCAGATAAAGGCCTGAGTCTTGTTTGTAAACAGGGCAGAAGTACCGACCACCGTTCCGTGGTCATTGACACTGCTGGCCGTACTAGGTGACAGATCGCCATTGAGGGCGTCTATTATCCGGGTTTCACCGTTTTGCCAGACGGTGGCGCGCATCGTGTATTTCCCATTGACTTCGGTTAATGATTGTCCTGCTACCATACCCGTCATGTTCATGGCATTACCACTCGCATTTTCACCTGAAATGAGGGTAGCTTTGGACACATAGTAAGAAGTATCCCATATCGTGGCAAATTCAGCGGCAAAGAACAGGGTGTTGCCTTTGATTTGAGGTGGCGAAAAGTCCATCGTTGAATCAGTACCGATGATTTTGCCGGCATTATTGATGGCCTGAGCGGAGCTAATGTGGCCCCCGAAAGTGCTCAAGTCCAGAAAGGTATATTTAATTACTTGATAGTTTTCTTGCTTATAAGGCATTTAAAATACTCCAAAATGTCTAAGTAGTAAAAGTAATAATCAAAATTTGCATGCCAGCGAGTAATGCATATAGGTGCAAAATTTTAATTAAAAGATAATATGAAAAGCTCTGCTAATTGATGTGTCGGGCAATGTACAAATCAAAAGCTGGTGAATCAGACAATTGTTTTTCGGAAATGTTCATTTATACACAAAAATTATTTGTGTATATGGGAATATTTGCGCGGGATGGAGCCTGGGCATGTTGAAAGGGCCTGTGTCTTGAGGAAATACATAGGGTAGTGAGGATTGCCTGAAGTCTTGTTATGGGCTCTTATCAGTGAAGGCCAGCACGCATACCGTAATGATGAGAGAAAACTGCTCTTGTTTCCAGGAGCAGCTTTATTGTTTTATCTCACGAAGACCACCAGCATTAATACATCCCTGTCCAGATATCGGCACTGGCCTCAGGCAGTGCAACTGCTGCTGGCGTAGCAACGGTGATCACCTCAGTCTGGCCAACGCCGGTCAAGCCTGTGATGCCGTTCGCAGACAGTACGAATGCATGCGTCTCATAAGTCTTGTTATTGATGGCCGAACCAACTATCCATCCCTGGTCATTGATGTCTGTGGCGTTAACCAATGCCCAGCCAGCATCGCGCTGGGATTTGTCAAGATACTGATTAAGGTCTATAGGTGCGCTGTCAGGAGTGTTCCAAAGCAAGGCATGGAATTGGCCATTGGCGGCAATCTCTGAACCAACTACCTGATTTTTATTATTGATAGAGCTGGTATAACAATAAGACCTGGCAGTACTTTGCAAGGCAATTTCTTTTTGATTAATCCATAGCGTGGGATGAGCATACATTTCATCATCAAATATGCCGCCAGCAATCACGCCGCTATCATTGACGCTATTGGCAACGCCATGGTGCGTGGGTGATAAGTTGATGATTTTTCCTTCTGACCACATAACCGGGTGCATATAGTCATCCAGTCCGGCACCTGAAGCCCAGCCTACGACGATCCCGTTGTTATTGATGGCAGCGGCGGTGCTGTCCTTGCCCCCAAGGGTGCCCAGATCAATGATACCTGTTTCATTCCACAAGCTGGCATGATGTTCGTCCCATGCGTCACCTGAGTAACTGTCGCCAACGATGATGCCTTTATCATTAATGCCTTTGGCGATGCTTTTGAACTGCCCATTACTCAAAGATGCCAGATAATGCGTTTCGCCATTTTGCCAGCTGGTAGCAACGGACTGGAAGCTGCCATTCACTTCTTTCAATGAAGAACCGACAGTGATTGACAGGTTGTTGATGGCGTAGGCACGGCTGTTGACCTCTGCAAGCAGGGTGGTTTTTGGCACATAAAAAGCATTGCTCCAGACTGCTGCCTAAGTAGTCTGAGTCCCCAATATTTGAGCGCTGTCTGACTCATTCCTGGTATCGTTTCCTACCATTTCGCCAGAGTTATTGATGGCACTGGCGAAGCTATAGTGACCACCAAATGTACTGAGGTCTGCATAGGTGTACACGTTTTTTTGAAAACTGATTTCCTTCGAGGGCATGCAACAAACTCCAAAATATCGTTTTGATCAAAGTAGAAAATTTTCACCTGAGCCTGTGTCAAAACATGCGTATGCAAATGATGCGAGTCAAGTAGTCTTATCAAGTCACATGGCATATTTGCTTGATGGGGAACGACAGCTCCAGCCCATTAAAATGATTACTTTGATAATAGTATCATTAAATTAATTTCTACTCTTTCAATATTGTTTTTGTGCATTTTTATGATTGAGCTTGTAAAGGCACTATTGCACTTTGGCCTTTATGCCAACGTGCTCTCTTTTTTTGAAAATATTTATCAAGACGATAATAGTAAATTCTTTCCTTTCCACTTCTTGTTATGATGCGTAAAAATTGGCAGGGCTTTGACTCTTGCTCCTGGTGATATCCTGTTCAAAATGATTGAATCTTTTTACATATTTAATTGAGATGAAAAATGACAATTAATTCTGCGCGCATTGCCAAGCGAACCTTGGTACTGCTCATGTCGGTCATGGCCTGTTCTTCTGCGCTGGCAGTCGAAGACTGTGAAATCAACAAGCAGTCTGTCAATCCTGCCAATGGCAGCACGACGGCTGGCAAGACCGGCATCATGAAATGCGTGGAAAGAGATACCGGCAAGCTGGTGCGCGAGCAGGAATTGCGTGCCGGTGTGTATATAGGACTGGTACGTTATTACCGAGATGGGGTATTAACGAAAGAATATAGCGTCAATGAGCGCGGCAATACCCATGGAAAACTGCGTGAATTTGCACCAAACGGACAAGTGCTGCGCGAAGAAAATAATGATAATGGCAGTACCCGTGGCTTGCTGCGCGAATGGTATCCAAATGGTGTCCTAAAAAAAGTAGCTTTTATAGGCGAGAATCCAAAGGAAAAAGCTTCTGTTCGCTACACGCCTGACAAACAGTTAAGTGAAATTGAATGTGGCGACAAGGCCTTGCTGGCACCGCACGCGAATGATGCTGCTCTCTGCGGCTTCCAGGGCAAGCCATCGCAAGTGCAATTATTTTCTGACGGTGGCCGTTTGCGTAGTCAGTTCACCATTCTGGCGGGTGTCAGCCAGCAATCTACCTACTTCCATGACAATGGCAAACCTGAGACAGTAGAAGTCAGCAACGGCAAACAAAAGACACGCAAGCAATATTCCGACAAGGGCGTATTACGTAAGGAGTTAGCCTGGAATGTGACAGAAAAACCTATTGCCATCGAGCGTGAAGTCGACTACCACGAGAGTGGTTCAAAAACCCGTGAGCAGCTATTTGCTTTCGCTGACAAAGATGGCCGCCGTCAAAACCGTCTAGTTTCGGATAGCAGTTTTTATCTGAACGGCCAACCCAAGCGCAGCGAGAAATTCTCCATAGAAGGCAAGGATGAGATCAAGGAAGTACGCAATTATTTTGATAACGGAAAAATGTCCAGCCTTGAGCGTTATGTTTACGAAGGCCGTTACCGCGAACGCCCTGTTGGCGTGCATCAGAGCTTTGTGCAAAACGGCATCTTGGTACGTGAATCGCATTATGATGAACGCGGCCGCATACAGCGTGAACGTAGCTGGGATGAGAACGGCAAGCTGCTGGCGGATGACCAGGTATTTGAAGATGGTTCGCGCAAGGCATACACGAAGTGAATCAGACGACTCTTTTTTAGCTGAAATGAGCCTGTAATGGAAGTAATTTTCGTCAGCATTACCGCTGGCATTTTGTTGTTGATTGTGGTCCTGTTTCAATTGGCCCTGGCTTGTGGAGCTCCCTGGGGCAGCATTGCCATGGGCGGAAAATATCCGGGTAGATTTCCAAAGCACATGCGTATTGCTGCCCTGCTGCAGTTGTTGTTGCTGTTATTCATCGGCGTGATTATTTTTACCCGTGCCGGTATGATTTTGCCAGCTTATCTGGCATGGTCGCGCGTGGCGATATGGGGTGTAGTAGCTTACATGCTGGTCGGCAGTATTTTGAATTTGATCACACCCAGCAAGTGGGAGCGCAGAATCTGGGCACCCGTAGTCTTGCTATTGCTGACATGCAGTGTGCAGGTCGCTCGCTCGGCATGAAGTTCGATCTCAATTTTTTTTTGACATTCACCAGCCTGGCGCTGTGTTATTTGCTTTCGGCATGTAGCGTCGCTGAGCTGCAGCGCGACAGGGTGCCTGTGCATCAGCGTCAATTCCAGTTCAGTGATGGTGGCAAGGCGATCTATTTTGAAATGGAAAGAAAGCCTTGGCAGCAAGCAGATGCAGATGCGCCACTCGCCAATGTGATGTTTGTGATTTCCGGTTCAGATTGCGTCAGCATGGGTCCGTTTTTGCCTCAGTATTTTTCGGGTCTTGAGGGGGAGTCAGGCCGTACGCGGATTTTTATTTTGCATAAGCGTCACATCTTGCCGGGTTCAAATGGCGCACAATGTGGCGAGCCCTATATCCGTGCTGATCATCCTTCGCGCTGGCAAGCAGACCAGCTTGAGTTCATGCATGCGCAAATGGCAGCGCTGCAAACTCAAGCGGAAACACCGAAGCGCCTGATCATCATGGGCATATCCGAAGGCGCAGAGCTGGCACCAGTATTGGCGAAGGAGTTACATGCCAGCCACCTGATTTTATTGTCGCATGCAGGGATGAATGCACTGGATGTCTACGCCGCATTGGCCAGGCAAAACCTAGCGATGCAGCCAGCCTGGCGGCAATTGCAGAGTGGCCTTAGCGTCACAACAACTCAACCTGATAGCGTGCGCATTCATGGCCGTAGCTGGCGCTATTGGTCAGAAATAGCGCATATCCCGCAAACGGCCAATTTGCTGGCGCTGGATATACCGATACTGCTGGGTGTGGGCGAGGCAGACCCTGTCATTCCGGAAAAGTCCATTGCTCAATTGCAACAACAATTTCAGGCAGCGGGGAAAATCATCGATATACGTCGTTTTCCAGATGCTGACCACAGTCTGAGTAGCAAAGACAAAAACTATTTGCCAGACTTTATGCATCAGATCGATAATTGGCTTTTGGACGCCAGGCGATAGCTTTATTGCAAAAATAAGTCCATTTCAACGCATATATATCTAAACAGTATTCTTTTTCCGTTAATCCATTACAACTAGTTACAAGAACTTCGATTTTGTAGCAGTTAATTCCATGACAAAATTGCAAAGCCTTACTATACTTATTCGCTATGTGTATGTATGGATAATTCCTTGCCTGCGTTTTGCATTTCCTTTTACTGTTGCTCTCCCATAATGATAACCATGCGCCTATCGACTCTCTCTTACACGCCTCTTGTTGCTGCACTGCTGCTAACGGGCTGCGTGACTACGCAAACACATGATAGCAAAGTTGCTGCTTCTCTCTCAGTGGCAAAATCCGGCCAGATTGATGAAGCCATCAAACAGGTTGAAGCGCAAACGCAAGGTAATAATAAAGCGGATTTGTTGCTGAATCTGGAAAAAGGCGAATTGATGCGCATAGGCAAGCGCTACAAGGAAAGCCTGGAAGCTTTTGATGTTGCCGACACCAAGGTGAAAATCTGGGAAGAAACTGCCAAGTCTTCTCCACAAAAACTGATGGGGCAGATTGGTGCCACCATCATGGGTGATGCCAGCCGTGACTATGAAGGTCAGGATTACGAAAAAGTCATGCTGACTACACGCATGGCCATGGACCGCCTGAATCTGGGTGACCTCGACACCGCCCGCGTCGATATCAAGCGTACCCACGAACGCGAAGCCGTCATTGCCGAGTTCCGTTCCAAGGAAACCGCAGAAGCAGAAAAAGAAGCCAAGGACAAGGGCGTAGCCTCGACTGGCAAGGAACTGAACGGTTACCCGGTAGAAACACTGAATGACCCGGAAGTATTGAAACTCAAAAACGGCTATCAAAATGCGCTCAGCCATTACCTGGCTGGCTTCGTTTATGAAGCCCTGAATGAGCCTGGCCTGGCAGCACCTGGCTACCGCAAGGCAATTGAATTGCGTCCTGATTTGCCCGTGCTGGAAGATGGCTTGAAAGGTCTGGATCAACGTACCAGCTTCCGCCGTAAAAAAGGCGTGACTGATGTGCTGTTCGTCATCGAAGCGGGTAATTCACCTGCACGTCAATCCAAGAAAATTGCCTTCCCTGTGCCAACAGGTCGTGGCCTGGTGACTATTTCTTTTGCTTTCCCGGTCATTTACCCTGATCCGAATGCGCCAGTCATCAATAGTATCCGTGTCGGCAACCAGGTATTGCCTACTGCGCTGGTGACGGACTTCAACGTCATGGCGCGTAAGGCCCTGAAAGATGAATTGCCAGGTATCTATACCCGTGCTGCAGTACGCGCTGTCACAAAGGGGCTGGTACAAGACCAGGTGAATAAAAACTTTGGTCCACTTGCTGGCCTGGCTGCCAACCTGGCTGTGGCCGCAACTGAAAGCCCGGCAGATGACCGCATGTGGCGCACTTTGCCTGAGCGCGTATTCGTTGCCCGTGCTTTCTTGCCGCCAGGCGATTATGACCTGAACTTTGGCAATCGTGGTGAGTCAAGCAAAATCACGGTAGATGGCCGTTACATGGTCGTGCCTGTGCGTATTTATCAGGACAAGACTTACATGGGTGACCTGGCAAAATTCGGTAGCGTGACACCTGTGGCACAATTGCAGGCTGAACCTGAAGTCAAAGCTGCAGAAGCACCTAAACCCGCTGGCAAGTCAAAACCTGCGGCAAAAGCAAAAACAGTGACAAAGACGACCGCCAGCAGTACGACTACTACCAGCGGTACGAAATAACACTCACAGTAAAAATAGTACAACCAGTAGCAATGGCACCACCAGCACTACGTCCAACTGATATTAGAGGATATATGAAACAGATTTCCAAACAATTTGCCGCATGCGCAGCTCTGGTTGCCGCTTGTATCACTGCTCCAGCCATGGCTGATCCTGTACCAAATGCATCTTCTCCTGGTATAGCTGCCAAATTGATCGTGCGTGGCACGCTTGAGGGTGTGCAAGTGACGGATCTGCGTTCACAACGCAAGAATGATGTCATGGTGGTGCAAGCCGAGACTGTCAATCTGACTAACCGCGATGTCCGCATTTATTATCGCTTCCGCTGGACTGATGCGGCCGGCATGCAAGTTGGTGATGGTGAGGTTTGGAAACCACTGATGATACTGGGCCAGCAAAGCCAGTTCATTAAAGGTACGGCCTATGGTCCGCAAGCGACCGATTTCAAAATCGAAATGAGTGCAGAGCCACGCTGATCGACAACAACAGTAACAAGATTATTTTTTTGGAGTACATATGAAACGCATTTCCTCATTGTCAAAAAGCTGCGCCCTGGTGGTATTGCTTGGCCTGACACTCACCGCCTGCCAGACCAAACTGTCGCAACCTACAGTCAGCCTGGCTCGCCAGACTACGTATGGTGACACCAAGGCAGTTGAAACTGTCACCAATGAATTTGGTTCTACCGACTTGCAAATGATTGCAGAAAAAATGGTCGGTTCCCTGCTGGAAGACCCGGTACTGGCAAATCGTCCTACCATGACTTTGACCGGTGTACGCAACAAGACCAGCGAGTACATCGATACCAAGTCCATCATGAATACCATCCAGACTGCACTGGTGAAAAGCCGCAAGGTCAAGTTCACCCGTAGCGCGGATGAAATGCAACAAGGTGTCGATGAATTGCAGCGTCAGAACCAGAGCGGTTTGTACAAGGCACAGGGTAAAGCCAAGGTTGGCAATATGAGCGCTGCCAAATATTCCCTGGAAGGCGAAATCGTTTCCATCGTCAAACAAAGTGCCAATACCAAAGACGTGTTCTACAAAATGACTTTGAAATTGTATGACATTGAAGATGGTTCCATCGAATGGCAAGACGAAAAAGAAATTCGTAAAACTTCCAAGCGCTAATTTCAGTCGCTCATCTTTTAAAGAGGCAATACGATGTTGAATTTCAAAAAACTGATGGCAGGCTTGTTCTGCTCTGCCGCGGCATTCAGTGCCCATGCGGCTGAACCAAGAATCGCCGTGACTGACCTGACTTATGAAGAAAAAGTCAGCGAGTATTTCCGCGTGGTATCTGCTTCCAGCAAGAGCAGCGTCAAGGGTAGTTATAGCGAGCGTGAAACTGACCGCAGCTATTCCCAGCGTGGCAATATCAATGCAAAAAGCGAAAGCAATTACTACGAAGCCGAGGGTTTTTATACCTATATCGACCGTGGCGAATTGAAAACCTATACGGCTGACCTGAAAGGTGCTTTGATCAAAGGCGGTGGTGTTTCCCTGGTGCAGGCACGCCCTTATGTGGGCAAGCCTATGGAAAAAATTTACGACATCATCGGTCGTATCAAGCAGGGCATGTATCCTGGCGCTGACTATGTCTTGTTTGGTACTGTCAGCAATATCCAGTTCCGCCAGGAGAGTAATCAGCTGCAATACGGCAATTCCATGACAGCCAGCCTGTCGCTGGACCTGGTTGCTGATTTCAGCCTTATCAATACCAAGACCTATGAAATCAAGGCGGCTTTCAGCGCCAGTGGTTCCGGTGTTGATACCAAGATCATCAGCCGTGCTGGTGACCGCGTCGTCTTCAACCGTGGCAAAGTCATGCAAGAGACTTCACGCAGCCTGGCTGATGCAGCCTATGATGAAATCCTGGTTCAGTTTGGCGCACCGCGTGGTGCCAACCGTGGCCAGGGCCGCATGCAGAATGGCCAGCCTGTAGTGCCTGTACAAAATACCGAACCGGTAACTGTGTATAGATAATTGCCTGTTGCTTGTCTTCAGTATTGAAAAAGCCTGGTGTGTTCACCAGGCTTTTTTGCATTTGAAGCGCCAGATTTTCAATACTCAAGCTTCCGGATTTATATCGACCTTATACAAATTCTTGCCGTCAATATCATGTAGAGATACCGTCATCGCCTTGGTCTTCGCGTCGATTTTTGCTATGCCAAAAAATTGCAACAATTCTGTAGGCGGACGGTTTTGTTTCATGCCCTGGGGCACGCTGACATATTTCACGTCGGGGCCAAAGGTCTGGTCAACTTCATTAGGACCAAAGGTGCCCGCATTCAGCGGGCCGCCGACAAATTCCCAAAAAGGTTTGAAGTCAGTGAACTGGGCTTTTTCAGGTGTGTAATAGGTGGCTGCCGCATAGTGAACATCAGCAGTTACCCAGACTACATTCTTGATATTGTGTCGCTTGATGAATTTCAAAATCTCAGCGATCTCCAGCTCGCGTCCCAGCGGTTTGCCATTCTCACCGTTGGCCCAGGCTTCGTATGTGCCCTTGGCGACGTCGGGATTCAAGTCAGGTACGACGATGGAGATGGGCATATCGCTGGCGATGACTTTCCAGGTCGAGCGTGAGCGCAGCAGCGCCTGTTTCAGCCATTGCAATTGTGGCTTGCCAAGGAAGGTTGCATCTTCATCCAGACTGGTTTGCCGGTTGGCGGAATTTTTTCCGCGGTAGCTGCGCTCGTCCAGCATGAAGACTTCCAGCAAGGGGCCATAACTGAACATGCGGTAGATGCGGTCCGGGTCATGCTGGTCTATACGATAAGGATTGTATTCAAACATGGCGCGACGTGCATTCGCCGCCAGGGTATTCAAGTCGCGCTGCTGGTAACGTTTTTCTGCCTCGCCTATCTGCTGGCCGGGATACCAGTTATTGCGTACTTCATGGTCATCCCATTGCACCAGGAAAGGTACTTCCGCAGCAAAGCGGCGCTTATTGGTATCCAGGAAGTTATAGGCAAAGTTGCCACGATAGTCGTTCAGGGTCTCTGCCACCTTGGATTTTGCGGGCGTCACGATATTATTCCAGACGCTGCCATCGTCAAGTTTGACCTGGGCCTGTATCGGTCCATCAGCATAAATCTGGTCGCCTGAATGGATAAAGAAATCCGGCTGAAACCGACGCATGCTTTCATAGATACGGTAGCCGCCAAAGGCTTCATTGATACCCCAGCCCTGGCCTGCTTCATCACCTGAAAAGGCAAATGTAATATCTCGCTCTGTGCCACCAGGGAGGAGCAAGCTGCCTTGCACAGCTTCACTGCTGGCGGAGGGGTTTTGCAAATCCTGGAAACGCACGCGATAAAAAGTGCGCTGGCCAGCAGGTAAGCCACTGAGATCTATGCGTGCAGTGTAATCGCTACTAGGCAATGCCAGAGGCCCGCTGATGCTGCGGGCATTTTTGAAGGATTCATCGTTGGCGTATTCGAGCAACATACGCGCAGGTCTGTCAGTACGGCTCCAGATGATGGCTTTGTCCCTGTTGATATCGCCACTCATGACGCCGCAGGGTAATTGGGGCCGTGACTTGTCTGCCGTAATCAGTGCTGGAGCGCTATTTTGTGCTCTTACCAGCTTGGGCAGGGCTGCGCCAGCGACGATGGCTCCTGTGCCAGCCGTGACATTGCAGAGGAACTGGCGGCGCTGCAGATTATTCTTGCTTGGCTTCTTATCGTTAGACATGGCTTTCTTTGGCTAGGGCTGTAGAAACGTCGTATTCTAAATTGCCAGTATGACCAAGTTATGTCAATGCAATCGAGCCTTTCCCGAAGCCAGTTCCAGGACGCCAGTCTTAAGAAGTGAGTTTTAGGGCAGAGCATGTTGCGTCATCGTTTCTGCGCTTGCGGAAATCCATGACGCTAGCGCTTGTGACGACCAGCATGCCCAGAGGCAGCAGGCAAGCACACAACATGACTATCCAGCTCAGATAGGGTGCGCGAGAAAATACGCCTTGATACGGTGTGAAAGCTGGCGTACTGGTCGCCTTATCCCGATATTTCTGGATATTCACGATCAATATAGGTGCTTCTGTCTTCCTGGTCTTAGTCGGGCTTTTACCGACAGAATCAATCGGCTTGTCATCGAGGATAATAGTAGTTGACCATGCCTGCGTGCAGGTCAAGTTCGACAGGCACAGACATAGCAAGAAAACCTTAATTCGACGCATAAAATTTGCTCGCGTAATCATGGTGTTTATGGATAAAGGGCAGAAGTTTACGAGTAAGCAGCTTTACCGGTTACATAGCGAAAAGCGGGCAGCCACATAGTCATAAGCAAGATCAGTGGGAATACCACCAGCAAGGCTGACCTCCCCATCAATTGAGGCAATCCCAAATTGAGGGCCTCTATCAGCAGGCCTGGCGACAACATAAACAAGATGACAGCGGGATTCGCGACAAAGCTTCTGAAACTCAAGCTTAAGGCCGCTCCGGCTGACAGGCGCGTCAGCATGATAGAGGCTGGCAAAAAAGTGAAAATAGCACCAGCGATGTACATGCCCAGTTTGAATTGAATGAACTCGATTTCCTTGGGCGCTGCATATTGATGGAAACTACCAAAGAAGAAGCGCATGGCATGCCAGCCACCTGCCTGGTAAAGCACCGCAATACCGCAGGCAAATACCAACAGGCTAGTCATGGTCAGCAAAAGCAAATTTGGAAAAGCAAGTTTGAAACCATCAAACATCGCCAGCATTCTCGGAGCCTGACCATGTTCACTGGCCATATGCAGGCGCAAAAATTGCGCGCTCAGAATAGCCGCGACTGGTAGCTTGAGCGTAAAGCCCAGATAGGGGATCAGCATCAAGGATTCTACGCATAGCAGAAACAAGAGACTAATGCCCAACCATCGAAAGGGGTGGGCAGCAATCAATTGCCAGGCCTGTCTGGCACAACGCAGAATATCTTTCAGGCTCAAAGTCTTTACTGTAGGCATTGCGAAAAGGTTTTTGATGTTGTGGGAAGGCGTAGGGAAGGCGGCACCATCGATACCGCCCTGGTTTTTGCTCAATCTATCTTCCAGACATATTGCACCTTGGTCCAGCTTTGTTGGGGTACACCGTCTATCGTACCTGGCGTGAAACGGCACAGTGACAAGGCCTGGCTGGCAGCCCTGTCGAGTGCGCGATGGCCACTACTGTCCAGAGTTTTGGTTTCGATGACCTTGCCATCCGTACCTATTAACATGGACAGCGTGACAGTGCCGGTGTCGCCATTGCGTATAGAGCTGGCAGGGTAGGCAGGTTTGTCACAGGCATTCAGATTGATGACTGCAGCGACATGGATTGGGTCTTTGGCCCGGCTTGGCATTTCAGTTAAACCAGTTCCTTTGCCTGGATCTCCAGTTGGCCCAAGGGGTCTGGGTACATCCGGGTTGCTGGTCGTGTTGCTGAGAGGATTATCGTTTGGTGTCGAGTTTATGACAGGAGGCGCAGGAACAAAGATAGGCGGTGTGAGCGTCCTGATTGGATCAACAACAGGAGGAGGTATGTCCGGGATTTCCTTTATTTTGGCCTCTTCAAATTGAACAATTACAGGATCCTGTGGTTTCGGCGTAATTGTAATTTTCATACTACTCAGCAATGCAGCAAGCAAAGCCACGTGCAGCACGGCGACGACACCCAAACGTGACATGCGCTGCAGGGGGTGTTGTTGGTTTTCTGTGAATTCCATATTGTTCTCCAGGTTTGGGGTCAGGCCAGCTACGGTCTTTCCGTAATTGGGACTAGCTGGGATAAGCAACATGCATTTCCATCCTTTTTTATGAATCAGGAAGTTGAAATGGTATTTGTGTGCAATCCATGTGCTTTAAGATAGCAATAAAAATGTCACTTGAAAAGCATTATTAATTAATTTTTTGGGAAATTGAGCTTCTTGTGCAAGGCAGGCTTGGATTTTTTTCGCGACTAAGTTCTGGAAGATAAATAGTTTGGACATGAAAATCATGCCGCCATATCTGACTCTCAAGAAGGGGTGCGAGCTATGTTCGCAGGGAATTTATAGCGACTAAGCTGACAGAATCAATGAGAATGATGTCATTGCTAGTAAAAAGCATTATCATTGCATTCAATGAGTAAATTGCTTTGCCAAACTATAAGGTGTTGTAATAATGCAAAACGGTATAAGAGTATTGCTGGCGGATGATCATCCCATCGTGATGACAGGCTTTGCCATGTCGCTCAGTAATCTGGGCATCAAGGTGCAGGGGCAGGCCAGGACTCCGCAGGAGGCATTTGAACAATATGCAGCCTTGCAGCCGGACGTAGTGATACTGGACATACGCTTTGGTGCCGATTTGACGGGCCTGGATGCCGCTCGCGATATTCTGGCGCAGTATGCTGATGCCAAAATTATTTTCCTGAGCCAGTTTGACCAGGATGCGCTGATCAAGGAAGCATACCGCCTGGGTGCAAAAGCCTTTGTCACCAAGGATTGCGATCCTGCTGACCTGGCGACGGCGGTGCAGCGCGCCTATATGGGCGAATTGTATTTCTTGCCGCACATAGCAGAGCGGCTGGCAAATTTGTCGGTGCGTGGTGATGAGTCGCCGCAGTCGCTATTGAATGAACGTGATCTGGAAATTTTCAAGCTCATGGCCGAAGGGCTGACCAATGCAGAGATTGCTGAAAGACTGGACTTGTCTTTGAAGACCATCAGCAATGTCAGCCAGACCATCAAGGAAAAACTGGGTGTGCATCGTCCGGCCTATATCACCAAGCTGGCAGTCAAGCATGGCCTGATTGCGCCATGATGCAGTTAAAGTTGCAACTGCAGTTGCAGGCAAGCACGCAAACTGATACGCAGGCAGAGGCGCAATGAATTTGTCTGCGCTGCTCTGGCGCAACTGGGACTTGCGTTCGCGCCTGTTCCTGATCATCTTGCTGCCAGTGATTTATATGTTTTGTTCCATGGTCTGGTACACCTATCACTCCAGGCTGGAAGAAGGCAAGGGCGAACTGGCTGAGCGCGCCTATGTGGTGTCCACTGCCCTGGCAGAAAGTGTGGAATACAATTTACTGACCAAGAACTTGCCAGCACTGAAAAGTACCATGACTGATGTCATGTTGTCTGACCGCAGCATATATAGAATTGATGTACTGGATGCAGAGAAAAAAGATGTGCTGCATATTATTTCTGTCGAAAAAATATTAAGTACGGAACGCTATGTCGAAGTACCGGTCAAACGACAACTGGTTTGGGTAAATTTACTCCAGGATGCGCAGAAGCCCAGGACTGATATCGCATCTGTGGAAGCCAGCAAGGCCGCCAGTGAGAGCATGGGCAACAAAGGCAAGAATGCGGATGTACTTGGCTATGTCAGAGTGAGCATGTCAGCGACACGGATGCTGGCCAAACATAGCCAGCGCTTTGCATTTGAGCTGGCCATCAGCGCGCTGGCCTTGTTTGTCAGCGCGATACTGGCGGTGTATTTATCGCAGAGCCTGACGCGCCCCTTGCAGATAGCCATAGAGACCTTGCGTGAGATACGTGAAGGTGATTATTCCAGTACACTGGAAGTGACTACCGGCGGTGAGATTGGTGATTTGCAGATGTCCATCAATGCCATGTCGCTCAGCCTGCAGCAAGCCAAGCAAGACCTGGAAAACAAGGTGCAGGAGAGAACACGTGACTTGATGGAGTCACGCAATGAAGCCCTGAAAGCCAATGCAGAAAAACGCAAGCTGATACAAAAAGTGCATAGCATTGTTGAAGATGAGCGCAAAAGCATCGCCATAGAAATTCATGATGAACTGAATGCTTCATTGATTGCTGCCAGGCTGGAAGCGCAGCGCATACAACATCTGGCAGCGCAAATAGAAGCAACTGAAGTGACAGCAGAGATTCAGGACCGCGCCAAAGCCATTACGAAGCTGACCCTGGATTTATATGCGAATGGTCGTAACCTGGTCAGACGCTTGCGCCCGGAAGTGCTGGACATGCTGGGCTTGCAGGGGGCTGTCGAAGACATGCTCAGGCATTACAACAGCAATGCGCAAGGATGTCAGTTTCATTTTGATAGCGATGGCGATGTTTCAGGACTGGATAGCGGCATGGCAATTTCTGTCTACCGCATCATCCAGGAGGCTTTATCGAATGTGATGAAACATGCTCAGGCGACGCAGGTAGAGGTGGCTTTGACCATGCTGGAAGAGAAAAACAGTTTGCAGATAGAAGTCAGTGACAATGGCCAGGGCTTTGATATCCATCACAGTTCGGCAGGCATAGGTATTACTGGCATGCGTGAACGCGTCGCTGCTTTTCATGGCGAGATTGAATTGCAATCATCAGCGGAAGACGGTACGCAGCTCATCATACGTTTTCCTGTCGCCCCGGCCTGCATGTCGTGAAGATGGATTGCTTTTCAGGAAATGATTTTTAATAAGTGAAATGTTAGAACGGATAATCAATTGAAACCCTGGTTAAAGACTACGCTGACCATCATGCTGTTATCAGGCATTGCCGGTATTGCGATAACACAGAACTGGATCACTGGTTCTGCCGGAAGCTATTTTGTTTTCTTTGCGTCTTTTTTTGTTTTTGCAGCATGGCTGATCGTCAAGGTACTTTCTACCGTTTCTCGCCATAATGAAAGCCTGGTTGCATGCCCGAAATGCAAGATGCGTACAGATTGCCTCAGGGATGAATGCATGTGGTGCGATCAGGGCTTATAAAAAAGAAGCGCAACACGTATTGTGCTGCGCTTCGGATTTTACTTCTCCAATAAAATGAACTGTGAAGACTGCTTGATCAAGCAGCCTTCACACACTTATGCCAGCCTGGTTCAAACTGCGCTAAAACTTGATCCAAACTTAGTTCAAACCCAACAGGCTATTCAAACTGGCCATTTCTTCGCGCCAGCTATCTTGCTGTTGCACTTTCTGGTGCCTGGGTTTGCGTGCCAGATCTGCTTGCAGTAATTCCTCCAGTTCACATAGTCTTTGCAAAGCCAGCTCGGTATCATTGATCACCGGCTCGGCAGTCTTGAAAGGTTCTGAGGCATCTCCCCATCGTGCTGAACGCAGTGCTGGCTTATTACGCAAACACTGGTACGCGCTTTCTGCATCCAGCCATCGTTCGAGGCGGCCATCCTGCACCACCCAGAATTCCTGGCAGCTTTGCTCTATCAGGTCACGGTCATGTGACACCAGTAAAAAACCACCGGCAAATCCTGCCAGCGCCACTGTCAATTCCTGCTTGCCCTGCATGTCCAGGTGATTCGTCGGTTCATCCAGAAACAGCAAATGATAACTGGCCATGGACAGTGCCAGGAATAACAGGCGCGCCCTCTCGCCGCCACTCAGCGATGCTACTTTTTGCTGATGCCGGTGATAGGGGAAACCTGCCGAGATCAGGGCTTGCTTGCGCGCCAGTTCTGTCCTGGCAGTGTCAGAACCAGCGACGAAGGGATAAAGTGCATCTGGCAGGCTGGCATCGCTGTTGAGTTGTTGCAAAGACTGGTCGTAATAACCTATCTGTGCAGCCGCATGCCAGCGTATCTGCTCAGAAGTTTCTCCTGATAATATCGCTTGCCAGCATTGCCTGAGCAAAGAGGATTTACCCGTTCCGTTCGCACCCAGCAGGGCGATCTTGCTGCCAGGCCGTACACCGAAATGTTCCAGCTTGAACAAGCCAGGCAAGTCTGCTGTGGCCCTGACGGTCAGGTTTTCCAGTTGCAGCAAATGATTGGCAGCTGATGCCTTGCCATGCAGTTGCAAAGTCCAGGGCTGGCCTTCGGTGACTTTGGTTTGTTCTTCCTTCAGCCGGTCTGCCCGTTTTTGCATAGTCTTGGCTTTGCGTGCCAGTTTTTCATTGTCGTAGACGCTGCCCCAGAGTGCCAGACGTTTGCTACTGGCAGTCACGCGGTCAATCTCTGACTGCTCGGCATCGCGTCTGGCCTGCGCTGCTTCATCCGCCAGAGCGAGGGATTGCAGGGCTTCGGAACAGGGCTGGTCAAAGCAGGTGATTTGCCTGTCACGCAAAATCCAGCTTTGCCGTGTCACCCGATTCAACAGGCGCTGATCGTGCGACACCAGTACGAAAGCACCTTTCCAGCTCAGCAAAAATTCTTCCAGCCATAACAAAGATGGCAAGTCGAGGTGATTGCTGGGTTCGTCCAGTAGCAAGAGATTAGGGTCGCGCAGCAAGGCACGCCCCAGCAACAAGCGGGTATGCTGGCCACCGGAAAGTGATTGCACAGCGACCTCCGCGGTGGCAGCATCAATGCCCAGTTCGTGCAAGAGGCTGTCAACACGCCAGTGCAATTCTGGCATGTCGTCTATTGCATCGAGCATGGCATCGTAGAGACTGAGCGCATGCAGGGCGGGCGGCAAATGTTGCTCCACATATTGCAAGCGACACAGACGCGCCATTTGTATGTTGCCGCTATTGGCGCTGCGTTGCCCGGCCAGCAAGGAGAGCAGGGTGGACTTGCCACTGCCATTGTGGCCTATCAAGCCTATGCGCTGGCCAACTTGCAAAGTGAAATTAAGATCCTGGAATAAAACGCCGTGGCTGGTTTCCAGTTGTAATGCTTGTGAAGATAATAAAGTAGTCATGCTCTTGTCTTTGATTTGGGATGCAAGCATCCACGTCAACAGGAGCGCTAACGATATGAGCCGAGAACAGGCCCGGAGGGTAAGTGGGATAAATGTGCTCTCGTCTGATTATCGCAGCGCGATGGAACCGGGACAAGAGTGGGCAAATATACCAAAGTTAGATACGCACCAGACGGCGTATTTAATTACTTCCATGTTTCCTCCTTTCTGTAAAAAGAGTGTGATCGAAGCCTGATTCTAGTGAAATTTGCAGAGCGAGGCAAGTTAGCCTCGCTTATCTGCTCAGTTATCTGCTCATGCACTTACCAGAAAATTATGCTGAAATACCGACAGTCAGAGTGACTACATAACCCATCGTGGCATTGCCAGTGACGCTGACCATTTGCAGGCTGGTGCCATCGCTGAAGACATTGTCGGTTGCATAGGTGATACGCGACAGATTGCGCACGCTGTTGGTGTAACCCGTGGCCTGGTAGGCTTCGTTCAGGGTTGCCATGGGAAAAGTGAATTGTGAAGTTTTAACCTTGTTATTGGCGCTGCTGACCTTGGCCAGGCTGGGGTAGATCTCAAAATGCACATGCGGCATGCGTCCGTCGTAACAGCCAGGAAAGATCGTGGTAAAGCTGACATTGCCATTGTTGTCGGTTTCCTGCACGCCGCGCAAATAGTTTTCTGCCGTGACACCAGTTGAATACATGGAATAATTGCCGTCGCGGTCACAATGCCAGAGATAAATCGCATATCCAGCCAGCGAAGCGCAACTGGTTTTGGTGTTGACCAGTTGCAGTTTGATCGTCAGGGGTATGCCCGCAGCGACACCGGTGGCACCAGCGATGCTGGAACGTATATCGCTGCGCACGATACCGGACAGGGCCAGGGCATTGGCGATGCCTGTCCCATTGCTATTGCTGCCATCACCAGGGTAGGGGCCGGCGGTTTCTTCCGGGATGATGCTGCAGGAAGCGCTGTCTGTACTTGTGGTCGTGCTTGTGCCCGTGCTGGTACCTGTACTGGTAGTGGCCGTAGTGGAGCTGCTGGTGGCTGTGCTGGCATCACTGCCGCCGCCACAGCCCAGTAAAGTGACCGCGCCACCAGTTGACAACCAGCGCAGCATTTGCCTGCGTGAAGCCGCTGCTTGCAATAGCGTATTGAGATCGGTTTCCAGTTGCTTGCCATGTTTGCGCATGATGTCTTTTCCTTACAGGGTGGGTTTGCTGCATTGTGTCGCGGCGACTTGTTAAGCGCAGTAAAGCAAAGGTAAAGTTAGGTAAGGATTTTGTGTCACCACCATAAAAATGCCGGTAACACAGTGCAGACTGTAAAAGCAGGTAAATTTGCCCCTGTTTTACCCATCTGCGGGTAGGGCTTTGTTATCATCGTCAGCAACTAAATTCACTTTCCCCTCTCCACATGACCAAGGTATTGCTCGCAGACGATGATGTCGAACTGGTAGGCATGCTCAGGGAATACCTGGAGCGTGAAGATTTTGTCATTACTACCGTGCATGACGGTGAGCAGGCCGTGAAAGAAGCGCTGTCTGGCCAGCATGCCATTGCCGTGCTGGATGTCATGATGCCGCGCATGAATGGCATAGAAGCCTTGCGCCGCATACGCGAGCACAGCCGCATGCCAGTGCTGATGCTGACTGCACGGGGGGATGATGTCGATCGCATCATCGGCCTGGAACTGGGAGCAGATGACTATGTTCCCAAGCCCTGTACTCCGCGCGAATTACTGGCCAGGCTCAGGGCTATCTTGCGCCGTACTGAAATTGGCATGTCCGCCGAGCAGGACAGGCAATGCCTGGTCATCGGTGCCCTGCAATTATGGCCAGGCCAGCGCAGGGCAGAGTGGAATAATAAATTGCTGGACCTGACCAGCACCGAATTCACCTTGCTGGAACTACTGGCAAAAAATGCCGGACAAACTGTCAGCAAGAATGAATTGTCCGAGCAGGGCCTGGGCCGGCCGCTCGCCCGGTTCGACAGGAATATCGATGTCCACCTCAGCAGCATACGCCAGAAGATCAGCGCCTTTGCTGATGGCCGTACCGTCATCCAGACAGTGTACCGCCAGGGTTATATGTTAACGCGCGAGTAATTATGCCTAAACTCAGCATGCTGAAACTCGGGCGATTATTCTGGAAGTTCTTTTTCTTTATCTGGCTGGCGCAGTTGACTGCCATCGCCGGTATCAGCATCACTTTCTGGATCAAGCATAGCAATGAAGAAATTGCCAGGTCTGCCGCTACCGCGAATATGAATGCAGGCCAACCTGTGCCAGACGGTCGCTTTGGTCCCGGTTCAGGTCCTGGCCCCGGGCCAGGTTTCCATCGCGGTGAGGGGCCGGGAAAACCACCTGGCGACCGCGGGCCACAGGCCATGGGACAGCGCAAACCACCACCTGATAGTGGCGACATGCGCGCCCTGATACCCATGACATGTGCCTTGCTGGCAAGCCTGCTGTTTGCCGCCCTGATGGCCTGGTATATGTCGAAACCCATACGCAAGCTGAGTGAAGCATTTCAGGCGCTGACAGGCGGCAAGCTGCATACGCGCATAGGGGGCAGCATGGGCAAGCGCCAGGATGAGCTGACGGAGCTGGGGCGTGACTTTGACCGCATGGCCGAGCAATTGACAGGCTCACTGCAAAACCAGCGCCGTCTTTTACATGATGTATCGCATGAATTGCGCTCGCCATTGGCACGTTTGCAAGCTGCCATAGGCCTGGCCCGCCAGCAACCTGAAAAGGCTGAGGAATACATGATACGCATGGACAGGGAAGCCGTGCGCATGGACAAGCTGGTGGGCGAAATCCTGACACTGTCGCGCCTGGAGGCAGGTGCCCATGCCGGGCAAGACCTGATACACATGGATGAGTTATTTGCCGAGCTGATCGACAATGCACTTTTTGAAGCCAGGAACGCAGGCAAGACTTTTCATACTGAATTTTCTATCGACGACATCAGCAAGACCTGTGTGCTGGGGCGCTATGAATTACTGCACCGCGCCCTGGAAAATGTCTTGCGCAATGCCATCCGGCATACCCGCCCAGATACTGCCGTAACCCTGCAAGCCGGAGTCAGCCAGGGGCAATTGCATATATCGGTGCTGGATGAGGGGACTGGTGTACCGGAAGCTGAATTGCAAAGCATCTTCCAGCCTTTTTATCGCAGCGTACTGGCCGAGCATGGCAGTGAAGGCTATGGCCTCGGGCTGGCGATTACCCAGCGCGTGATACAGGCGCATGGCGGTCATATCGTCGCCAGCAATCGCCAGCCTGCGGGGCTATGTATGGAAATGACACTGCCAGTTGCTTTTTTGCCTAGGACGGCAGTGGCAGGAACAGGCTCACGGTCAACCCCCCACCTTCGCGGTTTTGTAAACTGATCCGGCCGCCATGGGCTTCGATGATCTCGCGCACCAGAGCCAGCCCCAGACCTGTGCCGCTGCGCTTGGTGGAGTAAAAGGGGATCAGGGCATTCGACATCACGGTGTCTGTCATGCCGCTACCCCTGTCCATGACTTCTATGCGCGTCACACCTTGTAATACCCGTATGCAAATGCTGACATCATCTGCCCTGGAGCCGGACTCATGAGCGTTCTTCAACAAGTTCAGCAAGGCATGTTCCATCTGCGCTCTGTCCAGATTGACAGCTTCGTCAGGCAAACTGTCAATGACAGTGAAAATGACTTGTGACTTCAAGCCCGCAATGAAACTATGCCAGTGCGTGCTTTCCAGTCTGGGTGTCGGCAATTTGGCAAAGCGCGCATAGCCATCGATAAAACTTTCCAGATGGCGGGTGCGTTCTTCTATGGTTTGCAAGATGCTGGGCAGGCGTTCAGTCTGACCACGGCTGACCAGGACTGCTGCTGAATTCGCCAGTGAGGCAATCGGTGCCAGGGAATTATTCAATTCATGGCTGATGACACGGATGACTTTCTTCCAGGTCTGTACTTCCTGGCGGCGCAATTCCACCGTCAAATGGCGCAATAAGAATAATTCATGATGGCGGCCATTCAGGCTGAAATGGCGGCGGGCCAGGTGATAGACTTCTTCCTCTTCTTCGGCATCTTTGGCGGCAACGGTGAACAAGCCATCACCACCGCGCTGTATGGCTTCTCTGAGTGAGCTGGAGACATGGGTCAGGATCTCGTCAAAAATAAAACCTTCCAGCTTGCGTCCCTGATTCAGCAATTGCCGGGCAGCAATATTGGCAAACACGATGGGCCCACGGTTTGCTACCAGCATCATCGCCACCGGCGTATTTTGTACCATGGTATCGAGCAATAATTCCCGCTGCACCAGGTCCAGCCTTTGCTTGCGCAAGACATCACCCAGTGCATTATGGGCATCCACCAACTCACCCAGCTCATCCTGCAGGGGCCAGTGCACACCGATGGAAAAATCATTATCCTGATAACTGATGACCGTACCAGCCAGGGTATGAAACAAGCGTATCATGGCCTGGAACTGGCTGCGCATGATGCCAATGCCCAGCGGCAGGATGATCAGCAGGCTGAGCCCGGCAGCCAGCCAGACCTGATCGGGCAGCAAGTGCAGCATACCCATGCTGATGGCAACCGCCAGCAGCAGTATTGCCAGCATCAGCAAAGTCAGGCGTGTCAATATGGAAAACAGCGGGCGCTTGTCTGGCCCGCTGCTTGATGTAGTTGTTTGAGGAGGAGTCTGGTCTGTCATGCGCTGCGGCTGATACCCAGTCTGTCCATGCGTCGATACAGTGCCTGGCGGCTCAGGCCCAGTTCGGCAGCAGCTTGCGCCACTACGCCATGCGATTTTTGCAGGGCGCGTTCTATGGCTTCCTTGTCCGGCTCTTGCTCATTGACCCAGCTATTTGCCAGCGGCAAGCCCAGATCAGTTGGCATGATTTCATTTTTTGCCGCCAGCAGGCAGGCACGTTGCATGACATTCTTGAGTTCCCTGACATTGCCAGGCCAGGCATACTGCACCAGTGCCGACGTGGTGCTAGGATGCAGGGTCTTGCCATTGTTGAGGAAGTGTTCAGCCAGCGGCAGGATGTCGCCAGTGCGTTCTGCCAGCGTGGGCAAATGCAATTCGATGACGTTCAGGCGATATAGCAAATCCTGGCGGAAGCTGCCAGCTTTGATCATGGCAGACAGGTCGGCATTGGTGGCACTCAGTACCCTGACCTTGACCTGTCTTTCCTTGTTTGAACCCAGTCTTTCAAAGCGCCCGGTTTCCAGCACGCGCAATAATTTCATTTGCCCGGCCAGCGGCAGATTACCTATTTCATCGAGGAACAGGGTGCCACCATCTGCCGCTTCAAACTTGCCTTCGCGGGCCTTGCTGGCGCCGGTATAGGCACCAGCTTCGGCACCAAACAGTTCTGCTTCTATTAGCTCTGCTGGCAGGGCGCCGCAATTGAGTACCACAAACGGGCCGTCCTTGACGCTGGAATTGGCCTGTATGATTTCAGCGATTCTTTCCTTGCCTGCACCATTCGGGCCGGTGATCAGCACTGGCACATCGGCGCGTGCCACCTGGCAAGCCATGCCCAGCACCCGTTCAGTGGCTGCATCATTCCAGACCAGGTTGCAGAGATTGAATTTTTGCTCCAGCTCGCGCTTTTGCTTGCGCTCGCGCTGCATTCTTTGTTGCAGGGCACGATTGCTTTGCCCCAGTTCGATCAAATTCCTGACGGTAGTCAGCAGTTTCTGGTCATTCCAGGGTTTGCCTAGATAATCGGCTGCACCTGACCTGATCAGTTCCACCGCCGCATCCAGATGCGTCCAGGCTGTCAGCAAGATGACGGGCAGGTCAGGGTAGCGCTTGCGTATTTCAGTGAACAGGGCACGGCCTTCATCCCCCGAGGTGGTGTCGGCCGTGAAGTTCATGTCCTGTATCACCAGGTCGACAGCCTGGTGCTCCAGCATCGCCAGCCCCTGCTCTGGCGATGTGGCGCATACTGCATCAATCTCATGCAATGAGAATAGCACTTCCAGTGCCACCGCGACGGTGGCGTTGTCATCAATTATTAATACAGTAGGCATTGTCGTTGTTGTGGATGTCAGGGCTTCAGGTACTGCGGGTAGCAGTGGCCGGTGAAATCGAGGCAGCACGTGCTGCCGGTCCCACCACCGCGATGATACCAAGTATCCAGAAAATTACACTGGCTCCCAGCAAATAAGCTATGGGTAATTTCGTCAATTCCAGTTTGCTGACCAATAATTGATTCAGACCTATGGCCAGGGCGACACCGCAGGCGATACCAAAAGTGGTGATCATGAAGTTTTCTGTGATGAAGTAGCGCAGTATATCTATCCTGCGCGCACCCAGGGCACGACGCACACCAATATGCTTGCGGCGCTGTGTCACCCACAGACTGGAAATGCCGACGATGCCACTGGCCGTCACCAGTAAGAGCAACACGCATACGGCGATCAGCATCCAGGCCAGGCCATTGTCAGCACGGTAGCGTCTGGTGCGATCGTTTTCCATACTGCGCATATTGATAATCAGCGGTGTTGCTGACGCTTTTCTGAGAGTTACCTCAACATCTTTCATGACACGATCACGCTGGCCGGGTTCAGCACGTACTGAATACTTGGAATATGGGTCGTTTGACATACGTGTGGGCAAGACAACTGAAATTTCACCCTTTGCACCGATTTGCGCGCCGTGAGTCTGCAAACGGTCGAGCACACCTATGATACGTGTCTCCTTTGCATCGTCACCAGAACCAAAATAGATATTTTTGCCTACCACACTGGCCTGGCCGGGAAAAAGCTTCTCTGCGGTGGCCTTGGTGATGATGACGACATCAGGAAAATCCTTGCTGGTGTTGGCATCAATTTCGCGGAATTCACCCTGATTGAAGTCACGCCCGTCGGCCAGTTTCAAGCCCCAGAGTTTCATCACGGATTGGGATACGACATACATCGATACGCTGCTACTGGTGGCAGCCTGTTTTCTATCCAGAGAAACGCCGGTGCTGCTGCCCGACCAGGACAATGGCGTCTGGCTGACCCGCGTGACATCCTGCACGCCAGAGACGCCGCGTATGATCGCTTCGTCGTGTTTCTGCGTGGCGATTTGTTCTGCATGTTCAGCCGGCTTACGGTTACTCACGTTGATAGAAAACAGATCGTTTTCTTCTGCTACACCGCTGGGTCGTGATACTACTTCCATGCGCAGCTGAACGATGTAGACAGCATTGGCTAAAATTGCCAGGCTGATGGCAACCTGCAAAGCCACCAGAATGGCACCGGTCTTGCTGCGCAGTAGCGCAGAAAAAATGGGGCGAATTTCGAAATTGAGTTTCATAGTGGCCTCATTGTGATTTGAGTTGTATCGCAGGTGTCACCTGGCATGCACGCCAGGTCGGGAACAATCCCGCTACTATCGCTGCCGTGACTGACATGACAAAGGTGATGGTCAGCATTTGCCAGTCCATGTGTGCCACGACCGTCAGTTGTTTTGACTGCATGGCGATCAGGGCAAGTGCGCCAAACGCCAGTATCAGACCAGCGACACCGCCAGCCAGGCCAATGACACTGCTTTCGATGAGGAATTGATTGAATATCTCTTTGCGGGATGCCCCGAGCGCACGTCGTACCCCCACTTCTGATGCCCGTACAGAAAATTTCGCCAGCAAAAGCCCCACGGTGTTAACCAGACACAGCATCAGGAAGCCAAAGGCCAGCCATGCAGACAATTTGTTATCGTTGCCGACGACTTTGGTTTCTTCCATCCATTCCATGACATTGAACAGCTTATTTTTTGCCTGGCGCATGTAGCGCCCAAGTTTGCGCTGGTCAGCGGCATAATTGTCGAGATAACTTTGCAGTTCCTGACGCAGGCTTGCAGTCTTTAATTCAAACCAGAAAGTTATCCACGTGCACTCGGAATTCAGTCGCCCCTGCCAGCCGGGTTCTGTGTCGCCGGTACAGCCCATGCCACCGGCGTGGGTGATTTCATGCCGGATGGCGCTAGCCAGGGGAATAAAGAAATCTTCCTGTTCACCGAAGGTCGCATTGCGGCCAGCGAAGCGGTAGAAGCGCGGGCTGGGTTCCCAGGGGGCAAGTACACCCACTATCTGGAACTGGTGTCCTATCATGGTCAGGTATTGACCGACGGGATTGGTTTTGCCATACAATTTTTCAGCCAGCTTGTTGCCAAGCACGACAACGTCGGCCGCTTTTGTATCATCGTTTTCCGTCCATGCCTGTCCATGCACAAACGGTGTATCAAACATGGCGAAAAAATCCTTGTTAGTGGCGACGCCTTCAGATTCTATTGCCGGCAAGTCTTTGCGGGCCGGTTCTATGGCCATTAATATGCCGTACAGTGCCGCGCGTCTTTCTCCAAATTTGGCAGACAGGTGATTGATGGCATCGCGGTAGCTCATCTGGATATCATTCGGTTGTTCACCGGGGGTATAGCCTTTCAATGGGCCGTTATCCATCAAGGGCATGAACAGGCGATCGCTCTTTTGTGGTATCGGGTCACCCGACATCACATGCAGGATAGTCAGGGTGGAGATGCTGGCGGCAACGCCAACCGCCAGGGTCAGCACCATCAGTGCGGTCAGTGCCGGGTTGCGGCGCAGGCTGCGTATACCAAGTAAAAAGTAATATCGAAACATCATGCGGCTCCTCAGGCGACTGCCGAACTATCAACTTCATTGGCCGAACTGCCATCGGTTTTTCCGTCGGCTTTGGCATCATAAAGAGATGGCATCTTGCGTACCAGGTCACTGACCTGGCCATCAATGATATGAACATTGCGCTGGGCACGAACCGCCAGTTCAGGATCATGGGTGACCATCAAAATAGTCGTGCCCTTGGCATTGATTTCTTCCAGTAATTCCATGACACTGCGCGCCATCTGGGTATCCAGGTTGCCGGTTGGTTCATCGGCCAGCAAGAGCTTGGGTGAACCAGCCAGTGCACGCGCGATGGCCACACGTTGCTGCTGACCGCCAGACAATTCAGCCGGGAAATGCTTCATGCGTGAAGCCAGGCCCACCTGAGTCAGGGCTGCTTCTATACGATCCTTGCGCTCAGTTGCATTCAAGCCGCGGTAACGCAGCGGTACGTCGACATTGTCGAATAAATTCAAGTCAGGAATCAGATTGAAACCCTGGAAGATGAAGCCCAGTTTTTCATTGCGCAGGCGGGTGCGGGCATTGTCGTTCATGCCTTTGACATTGATGCCATCGAGAAGGTAATCTCCGTCGTTGAAGTCTTCCAGCAATCCAGCGATATTCAGGAAAGTGGTCTTGCCTGAACCGGATGGTCCGGTGACTGTGACAAATTCACCTTCCTTGACATGGATGTCGAAGCCACGCAGGGCATGGGTTTCTATCAGATGTGTACGGTAAACTTTGCTCAGATTTTTCATGCGTAACATGGGATATTCCTTCTTGAATTAATTATTAATGGATACGCTATTGGCGTTCTCGAATGTATCGGTACCTGATATCACGACTTTGTCGCCGTCCTTCAAACCACTGAGAATTTCTACTGCTGAAATACTGGTTGCACCCAACTTGATAGCACGGCGCTGGGCAACGCCATTTTCGACTACATAGACAAACCGTCCACCCTCTGCCTCAACAAAAGGCCCGCGCGGCAAAATCATGACATTGGCTTTTTCTTCCATCAGCAATCTGGCCGAGACGCGCTGGCTTTGACGCAGGCCTTCGGGTTGTTTGTCGCTGAAACGCACTCTGGCAAGAATCTGGTTTTTCACCACTTCTGGCGAGATGGCTGTCAGAGTACCCATGACCTTATTATTGTTGATCATGATCTCGGCCTTCATGCCCAGACCGAGATCTGTCATATACGATTCAGGGATTTCGACTTCGACTTCAAGCTGCGACAAATCAACCAGGGTCATCAGTGCGGTATTGGCGGCCACCACGCTGCGATTGGAAATCGCCAGACTGCCGATGATGCCGTCCACTGGCGCACGTAATTTCAATTCTTCCACGCGGCGCTTGGCATAGTCCATGCTCAGGCGCTGACGTTGCAACTGGCTCATCTTGGTTTTTAATTCCAGGCTGACATCTTCGTTTTCCAGGTCAGCCGCTTGCGCTGCATGCTTGGCACGCAATTCGGTTGAATGCATGGCATCCTGGGCTTTCAGGAAATCATTCTTGGCAACCACACCGACGACACCGGCAGCTTCAATGCGCTGGAAGGCGCGCTGCGCGGCAACGCGGTCTATCTCCGCCTGGTCAGCGTCACGTCTGGCGATCAATTTTTGTTTCTTGGCGAGTATCTGCTGGCGCGCGACTTCGGCTTCCAGTTGTTCGGTATTGGATTGCTCGCGTTTCAACTGATCATTCAGATCAGGAGATTCTATCTCGGCGACGATGTCGCCTTTTTTGACGGTCTCACCGGCATTGACTTTCAGGGTGACTGTGCCACCGGCACTGGAATACAGGGTGGGGCTGACTGCAGCAACTACCCTGCCATTGACAGCAGCATCCCTGACCAGATTGCCATGGCTGACGCTGGCAATGCGCAAGCGTGATGCACTGACAGACTGGCTGCTGCCGCGCCAGGCTGACATCAGCAAGGCCAGGGCAGTGATGCCCACCACGCTGGCGGCAACTGCCATGATCACGCGTTTGCGTTTCTGCCCTTTGTCGGCTGACAAAACCATGTCCTGGCCTGAAGTGTCTCGTATCATGATGTATCCACTAAATTGTTTGCTTAATCATTAGCAGAAAGTGTGCCAGTTTTAAGTGTTTGATTTATATGGATATTTTTTGGTGAACGTTTGTCCGTCTTGTCCGCACGGCTGTCCGTACAAATGAGCGTACAAAAAAAATCCCGCATGGTGAGGGCGGGATTTTCGTGATGATCGACTCCTGGGTCAATGCAGGGCTTGCTGATGGCGCATGACTTGATGCCTGTGCCAGTAATGCCCGGAAACGTTCTTGAATTCTTCACGTACCTTCTTGATGCCAGCGAGTTTGACTTTGGTGCTCTTGGCGCCGAGCATGCCTTTTTCCGGATGTTTGATGGTCAGGGTATCTGACATCATGCCATCTTCATATTCATAGGTTGCCACTCTGTCCCAGGAGACAGGTTCGGTTTCATCTGGCAGTATCCAGCCTGCATAGGTCACTTGTATGGCCTTACCTTCTTTCAGGGTAAATTCTACTGGTGGAAAATAGCGCAGTATCAGAGCCTGCTCTTCTTCATTCGCCGGTTCATAGCGATAAGCCAGACTGTGT